>Ga0075471_10000034_pt1 | contig 55393 bp, 45 predicted proteins | sample DEB19_08_DNA_2_FD_74787 | JGI IMG/M metagenome (GOLD analysis project Ga0075471, IMG submission 74787) | Aqueous microbial communities from the Delaware River and Bay under freshwater to marine salinity gradient to study organic matter... | ecosystem: Environmental > Aquatic > Marine > Coastal ...
GGTTGCATTAGCAAGATCAGAGCTGCGCATCGGAGTCACCGTGACCATGCACGGTTTATCTAATTGGAAATACAGTCCACGATTTGTGTTATTTGTGAGAGTAAACCAGCGCACACCAACATGTCCGCCATTTTCTTGGGGCTTCACGTACGGCACATATTGTTCAGCGACAGTTGAATTCCAACGATGAACTTTCCCGATGCTCCGGTCGGGAGCAGTTTCAGAAGGACCGTTTCCAAAATAGCTGAATTGATCTAGCCCACCATTGAGTTCAAAGTTAATTCCAACGCGCGCCACGTCATCAAGTTGTTTTGGCACGACAACTTCATCAGTAATTCGAAGACCGGAGTCAACTGATTCCACTGTTTGAATATGTTTAATTGAAATTCCCGCACCGGTTTTCCAGGTATGGGTGACTTTTGTGGCCCCACCGCGGCGCACGATTGTGGACGAAGCGCGATGAAGGTCGCGAAGCCCCCACGTATCCCATTTCTCTGAGATGTGGCCGATGAGATCGTTATCGGTTGGAGCGCGCCACAACGTTAGCTGTGGTGGAACTTCAGCAAAGGGCAGAATGATGATTCCTTCTGCATTCACATACTCTTGTGGTTTTTTAGCTGGCTTTGCTTTCGGAAGTGGTTTTGATGGCAGCGCGATTTGTTGCCACGCAACTTCATGTCCGAGGTGGGCCCACGGTGTACTTGAAGCCAGGCTCATTGAGAAATTAACGAATCTTTCTCCGACCGCGTTATCTGGTTTCAATGCACTTGCTGGGATGGAGAAAAGCCCTTTCGCACGTGGCTTTACTGCGGGAAGCTTCACATCTCCAGATGAGATCACTTTGCCGTTTACGGTAACTTCGTAACGAAGTTTCAAATCTCGAAGATCGACGAAGAAGTTCTTATTAAAAATTTCAAATTTTCCAGTTTTAACGCTTTTGGCAGAAATAACCACAGGAGACGCTAGATATTTGAATTCATAGAGTGCAGGCTTGGGAGAGCGATCCGGGAAGAACATGCCGTCGCATACGAAATTTCCATCATGCTTGAGCTCTCCGTAATCGCCACCGTACGCCGAGCGCACAGTTCCATCTTCAAGGGTCTGATCTAGACCGTGATCCCACATCTCCCAGATGAATCCACCTTGCAGACCGGGAAGGGAGTGAATAGCTTCCCAGTATTCCGCAATCGTTCCATTGCTATTTCCCATTGCGTGCGAGTACTCGCACATGATTAGCGGACGATTAGCTTTCTTGGATTTCGCGTACGAAATAATTGCGGAAATATCGGGATACATCGGACAAACAACATCAGTTAAGTCATGATTAATCGTCCAATTGCCGCGAATTGCACCTTCATAGTGCAATGGGCGAGTCGGATCAAAGCTACGAGCATATGCGGCCGCAGCGCGGTGATTTAGGCCAGCGCCTGATTCATTTCCAAGCGACCAGAGAATGACAGAAGCGTGATGAATATCGCGTTGAATCATACGGGCAACGCGATCAACCCAAGCATTTAAGTATTTCTGGTCATTACATAAAGTGTTCTGGAAAGCATGAGACTCAATATTTGCTTCACCAACTACATAGAACCCAAGTTCATCGCAGAGATCTAAGAATGCTGGGTCATTTGGATAGTGGGAAGTACGCACTGCATTAAAGTTCCAACGTTTGAGTTCTAATAAATCCTGACGCATTAAGTCGCGCGTTAATACTCGTCCCGTCTGGCGATTGAAATCATGGCGATTTATTCCATAGATGATGATGGGCTGGCCATTAACGAGGAGATCTTTACCTTTTACTTCCACGCGGCGAAAGCCGATTTTCTGAGTGGTTACCTCAATGACCTGACCAGTTGGGTCGATGAGTTCGTACTCGACGTCATACAGAGTGGGGGATTCTGCCGACCAAGGCGATATGCCAGGTACTCGGATAGTGAATTCAAGCGGCCCCGGGATAACAGCTTCGGTGGCCAGCCATGCTTCGTAATTCGCTTGAGGAATTTTTCCATCCCAGAAAGTTCCGTGGAAGTAATCATCGCCAGCTCTCTTTTCAGCTGCAGTTTTCTCCGTCCACTGCGGGGATTTCTTCCTAATGACAGTTGCAGTTACATCAGCGCTTTTGACTCCAATAGCTCGAACCCGAAGTTTGTAGTTGGCAATATCGGCTTCATTTATGGAATTGATATGAGCTCTCACATTGAGCGTTCCAACTTTATTGTTTGACTCAAGACCTGGGGTCGCATACAGCCGCTCAATAAATACATCTTCGGTTGCAAATAGTTTTACCGAGCGAGAAATTCCGCCATGCCACCATTGATCTTGATCTTCAATAAATGAGGAGTCTGACCATTTGATGACTTTGATTTGAACTCGATTGGAACCGGCGCTAATAAAATCCGTAATATCAAATTCTGAAGCGAGATGAGAATCTTTTGCTACGCCGACTTCGCGGCCATTTATCGAAAGAATTGCGACTGACTCAAAACCTCCGATGGAAAGCACAACTCTTTTATTTTTCCAGGAAGATGGAAGTGAAAATTCTCGCTCATACACACCAGTTGGATTTTCTTGCGGAACTGTTGGTGGTAGTTGATCAAAAGGCATTTGGGTGTTGGTGTAATGGGGCTTGTCTCCAAAAGGTTGTTGACCATTAATCATGGTCCAGAGACCCGGTACCGGAATGCTTTGCCAACGCTTACTTGGTTCTTGATCAGGTCGATCTAGAAGTTGAAAATTCCAATCACCATCGAGAGAAATCGACATCAGATGGCCGATATTGAGCATCGGTAAACGATTGACCGAAGTTGTTTCGGGGCTCATCCAAATAGGCGTCGGCATAAGGTGCGCATTCTTTCATCACTGCGTCGCGTTTTTCTCTTTTCGCTTCGACTGCCATACTTAGCCGCTGAATTCGCCTCCCTAGCTCAGTGGTAGAGCATCCGCCTTGTAAGCGGAAGGTCGTCAGTTCAATCCTGACGGGGGGCTCTCAATTAATACGGTTCTGAGACGTGATGGTGCGAATATGGTTAGCAATCTGCTTCTTACCCACTGACCAATCAATACCGTAAACCGATCGAAATGAAGATTTGAAATCTTTGCGAGTACCGATTTGTGACATGAAATCCATAATTCCTTGATGCCCTTTCATCAAAAATAGATATTCAGTTGCCGCTGCACCCACTGTATATGTTCCGTTAATGCCACAATCAGAGTCATAACTAGGGTTAGTGACGGGTGGACCATTTTCTTCAAGAAAATTCTCCCATCCTTGCGAAACTTCATACCTCATTCCAAGAAAATTCTTGGGGTACTTTTCTGATAGCTGACGCTTTCTCATAGAAACAATTGTCTTTTCATTCAAAGCCCCTAACATCATTCCGTAAAACTCCGCAGAACCTTCAATGAACCAACAAGGGGCGTATTCAAGGTTTTCACTGCCAATAATTTCATATTGAGCAAAATGGGTCCATTCATGTGGACCAGACATCATCGCATTCAAATCTACGAGACTCTGTTTTGAACCAATCATAAATTCCATCCAATTTATTCCATGAAAGCGATTCATACCTGCCATATTCGAACGAGGACCATTTCGTCTAATTTCATCTTGAACCTGCAGGAATTTACTGTCTGCTTCATCCTTGGTGAGACCAAGATTGAGCAGCTCATCCTTATACCAATATGCGTCGTTCTCTGTGAAAAAAAAGATGGGGAGAGAATAATTATTTGAAACTTGATCCTGCCAGAATCTTGAAGCTTTTACGATAGATGACGAAATCTTATTCGCAAGAAGCCTCTTCACTTTGGGTGAATAAATTGGAGTTATAACATTCTCATTTTTGTTTTTAGCAGTATCTATTTCACTGATTAAAGTCCAAATTTTAATTAAAGAAGAAGTGGAATCTATTTGCCAAGATAGACCTGACTTTAATTTGGTGCAGATCAGTTTACTTTGTGCTTTGGAGAAAGTTGCACCAACCTTTTCACATTTCTTACCAATGGATATATCCAATTTTGCTTCGCTCGGCGCTGATGCAAGTACCAGCGTTAAGGTCAAACATGTCGGCACAAGTACTCGGCTTCCAAGAAATCTCACATCTAAACGTTATCAACCTTTTGGATTTTCAGCTGAAATTTGGTTGTATTTTCACCTCTTCAGTCTCAGAATGAGCTTGTAACCTCATTCGTAATTAAGTTCACCCGAACTAATAGTGATTCTTTTCTAATAGCATTGAAGCTTTCTGTAATGTTTGTAATCGATCGCAAAAGCTAAATTGTGACAATCTCTTAAGTCGAGATCATTTACGAAAGGTCGTCAGTTCAATCCTGACGGGGGGCTCCAAATATAAAAAGCGGTTGACCTTTGTAGGGTCAACCGCTTTTTTACTCTGTGCTACGGCAAAGACGCGTGTACTGCGTTATTCCAGAAGTCGTAGTAGCTCGCAAGCGCTATATATTGAGCGCGATCATTTGTTGTAAGCACAGTATTTACTTTGGTGATTAACGCAGTAGTAGAAACTTCTGCTGGGTAATCAACGCCGTAATACGCTTCATTTAACAACGCTGCGATAGCTGCGCGGAAGAGAACTTGGGCAGCGCCCGTGATTCCCGAACCACCTTGATAGGCAAGTCCGTTCATCAGAGAATCCTTCACGCCATTCTTGTTGAAATCAAGAATTCCACTCGTTAGTATTCCTGAAGGAACATTGAAGACGCTCTGAATAAACATAGTTGGTGTGTAACCGCTATTCCATGCTTCGGGATGATTCTTCCAATAACCTGGAGTTCTTCCGTACCACCAGAAATTCACCGTAGCTGAAGCCGTTGCTGAATCAGAATTTCCTTCATTATCGGATGCAATCGCAGTTGCAGAATTGATAAATGAACCGCCGGGCGTACCGGTGAGATAGTAATTATTCGTAGCACACTCCACGTAGGTATTCGGAGCGAGAACATAGCCGACCAGTGCCAAACACTCAGTTGAAAGTGTTATTGTGTTATCGACGAACGATGTAACCGTAACTGTCTCACCTGTGAGATTAGTAATTCTGAAGGTGTAATTGACGTAATCGCCTGTCCATCTCGCAGCTGTGGGATTCACAGCTTTAGTCATAGAGATATCTGGAAGTACGTCGGTGAAAGTCACCGTTTCATCATCATTGGCTGATGTTTGGTTACCTTCTGGATCTTGTCCTCCCGCAGTGACTACGTTTGTATGTGGAGTTAGCGCATTGGAAGCAAGTTCCTTTGTGAAAGAACATGAATATTGGCTATCTGGCGCAATGGTTTGTGGAATAGAGCAAGTACCTACATTATTGAGATCGCCAAACTTGTTATCAACGAGCGAGTTGAGGATGAAATTCTCTATCGCTTTGTTCTTCACGTCGACTGTGTAGGTGACAGAACCACCTGTCTCGAGTACCGAAGCTGTTGAAGCGGTCTTTGTTACTTCAATTTTTGGAAGAAAGTCAACCGTTACTGTGGCTGAATCTTCATCTGTTACTTGAGTAGTCTCATATGTTCCACTGACAACTGCAGTATTTGTAAAAGAAGCAAAAAGTGCGACGGTAGTACAGGTATAGTTCACCGATTCAGCAGCTGCGAGCAAACTCCATGAATTGTTACAAGAGGGAGTCGCAGAATCAGAGACCGAAACATTTGTTAGTGTGACATTTCCGGTATTTGTAACCGTGATGGAGAAGGTAGCTGTAACTCCATCAAACACAGTCTGCGAGTCTGGAGTCTTTTGAATATCGATACTTGGAAGTGGCTCTGGTGCATCAATGTTCACGACTGCTGTATCTGTGGCCGTCAGGGTATTTCCACCAGTAGGCGCATCTGTTCCAGTAATCGTGGCGATATTGGTAAGTACAGTGTCTTTATTGCCGTCAAAAGCGATGACTTTTTCGGCAAGAGCAACTGCGCCAGCTGCGAGGTCATCAACTTGGCCATCACCATCGATGTCAGTGAGGCCCGATGTAAGCGGGACTGTGAAATCAGGGTACGGGCCGCTGTCATCGTTAATAACAGAGAGGTTATAAACCGGCGCTCCAGTCTTTCCTCCAGAATTACTGGGGTTTGATACTTGATAGCAATACTTAACGAATTGGTCTGGCTCAATAAGTACGCTTTCTGTGCCGGGACAAGACAGATCTGGGAATGTCACTGTTTTCGCCAAGACTAACTGTGGAGTTGAAACGAGATTTACGCTCTTAAGGTCGATTGTGCGAGCTCCTGAAGAGATTGATTCAGCCGGAACGATAGGAGTGTTACCAAGTTTCTTTGTAATGGAACCATCCAAGAGTTTTGCTTGGAGATTTCCTGTGGGAGTAGAGCCTGGATCACAGTCCAAAGTAAGGTCAATGCGAAGCACGATAGTTTCATTTGCCTCTACATCTGAAACATCATAAGTTGCAAGTAATTGCGCACCCTGAGTGAATTTTGATCCGGTTTCAGAAGTTGAAATCTCTGTAATAGAACTACCTCCATCTCCACGAGTAGCTGAGTCACTGGAATTATTTATAATGGCGTTTATGGGTTTGCTTAATGCAACCCCTGATTGACCTGTTGTATCCAAATCAAAGGCAAAGTTGAGACGAATGGTCATCTCACCCATTGCTCGAAGGTCGGGGGTGTTTGCAACGTTGATCTTTGTTAGGTAACTGACTTTGTCTCGACAAGCAAACTCCTCTCCTTCAAGTGATCTTTCGATGTCGACATTGACAGTTCCGTTATTCCATTTACCGCCTCCAGTTATATGGCTATATGTAAGTGGTTCTGCTCCTGCGAAATCGAGTGAAATACCACTAGATTGTGCCGGCGAAGGAATCGCCATCACAATAGAAACTAGTAATGCACCGACTCCGGTCAGCGATAGAAACGTCATGGCTCGCTTCATAAGTAATTTCCCTTCGTAATGAATAGCTCTGCGATTGGCAGGCTCTCATTTGAGGGATAATTGAATGTCGCTGAGAACTTACATTTATGACACGTTATGAAGAGACCAGAATTTCTGAATAGCCTCGCAAAACAAAGTTATTGCGAAGGACGGGAATCTCTCTAATTCTTATTCCTGGAAATCTCGCAAAAAGCGCGGGAATTGAGCGGTTCATCTCAAGTCGCGCCAAAGGAGCTCCAAGACAGAAATGGATTCCGCCACCGAAAGCAATATGGTTATTCGGAGCGCGAAGGAGATTAATCTGATCTGGGTTATCAAATACTTTTTCGTCGCGATTTGCTGAACCCAAAAGTGCAGCAATCTTCTGACCTTTCCTTATTAGAACCCCGTTAACGTCACTATCCTCTACAGCGGTACGTTCAAAAAGTTGTAAGGGAGAATCAAACCTTAAAAACTCCTCAGTCGCGGTGTCAACAATTTCATACGGATTGGCAGAAATGTTTGTGTGTGCATTTTCATCATTGAGTACTGCTACGAATCCATTGCCAAAAGCATTGACCGAAGCTTCATGACCTGCGTTGAGTAGAAGCACGCACGTTGCAATTAGCTCTCGCAAAGTTAGTTTCTCTCCGGATTCCTCGACTCGCGCCAGCTCAGAGACCAAATCATTTGTTGGATTTTTCTTTCTCGACTCAACCATTTCAGTAATCATGGCCGCAAACTCTTTGCTTGCAGTTTCAGCAGCTTGCTCTTCAGCTCTTGTTACCTCAAATTCATACATCTTTACTATTGCTTGAGACCAGGGTCGTAGATAGATGGAATCCAGAGGTGAAACCCCTAGTAATTCTGCGATCACACGCACCGGAAGTGGCTCGGCGTAATCCGCTAATAAATCGAATTCGCCTTTTGCTTGGCACATATCCAGTAATTCTTTGATGATTGCATTGATGCGTGGAGCTAAGCGCTCGATTTGTCCACGATTAAATGCTTTCGATACGAGAGCTCGCAATCGTGTGTGCTTCCAACCTTCATTTTCCATAATGGAGTCAGCGTGTAACCAATTAAATGTTTGCCACAGTTCTTCTGGTTCGTTAGGAGAGAAGACTCGACCTAGAGTTTTTGAGCGTAATACAGCAGAAGCGTCGGCATGAGTAGCGGCCAACCAGAGTTGCATCTCTTCATGCCAGATTGGTTTCCCATACCTTCTCAACTCAGCAAGAACCGGGTATGGATCGCGGATGAAATCGGGATCATTGACGTTAAATGAGCGTGCCAGATCCATGCGTGTAGCCTACTTCTATGTCGCAGAGCCAACGTGACTTTGATGTCGTAGTCATTGGTTCTGGCTTTGGTGGTTCAGTAGCTGCACTTCGTCTTACAGAAAAGGGATATCGCGTCGCAGTTCTTGAAGCTGGTCGACGATTTAAAGAGAAAGATTTTCCCAAAACATCATGGCGACTTTCACGGTTTCTTTTCTTGCCTCGACTTGGTTTGCGCGGCATCCAGAGAATCCATGCACTTCCTGATGTCTTAGTTCTTGCTGGCGCTGGAGTTGGTGGCGGATCACTTGTGTACGCAAATACTTTGTATATGCCACCAGATTCATACTTCAATGATGAACAATGGAAATCAATTACCGATTGGAAATCAGAATTAACTCCGTGGTACGACCAGGCTTCGCGAATGTTAGGTGTCGCTGAGAATCCATACTTCTCACCATCTGATCAAGCCATGAAAGAAGCTGCCGAAGCTATGGGCGTCGGACATACATTCAAGATGGCGCCGCTAGGTGTGCACTTTGGACAAGGTCCAGGAATCATCGAGAAAGATCCATATTTTGGAGGTGTAGGACCAGATCGACATGGCTGCCAACAGTGCGGCGCTTGTATGACGGGCTGCAGATTCAATGCAAAGAACACTTTGCCAAAGAATTACTTGGGCCTTGCAGAAAAAGCAGGATCAAAAGTATTTCCAGAAACAACCGTGGAAAAAATCGAAGAATTACCAGGCGGCGGTTGGAAAATCACAGCACGGAAGAGCTCAGCATGGTTGGGCGGAAAACGTGTTTTTACAGCGGGCGATGTAGTTGTAGCAGCGGGCACATATAACACCCAGAAGTTATTGCATCGCATGAAGGACACCGGAACTCTTCCAAAGTTGTCACAAGCACTTGGAAAGTTATCTCGCACTAATTCTGAAGCGTTGACTGGCGCGATCATGCCTCACAAGAATGAAATTGATTTCTCTAAAGGTGCGGCAATCACATCTTCATTCTTTCCCGACAAACATACCCATGTTGAGCCGGTGAGGTATGGCAAAGGTTCTAATTTCATGGGACTTTTGCAGACCGTCATGACAGATGGTGCAAATGCTCGCAGCCGTCGAACCATGTGGCTCAAAACTGTGATTACAAAGCCTTCGATGTTGGTAAAGATTTTCGATGTTCGACGTTGGAGTGAGAGAACCGTAATCGCTCTTGTGATGCAGAATGTTGATTCTGCAATGTCGGTCCGTGGTAAGCGTGGACTCTTGGGCTGGCGATTAACCTCAAAGAACGATTCGGATAAACCAAATGCCACATATATTCCTGCCGCAAACGAAGTTGTCCGAAAAATTGCAGATAAGTACGGCGGTATTCCAGGCGGGCATATTGGAGATTTAGTGAGCGCACCATTCACCGCACACTTTGTTGGTGGCTGTGTTATTGGTTCAACATCGGACAATGGCGTCATTGATCCGTATCACCGAGTGTGGAATTACCCAACACTTCATATCGTCGATGGTTCGAGCGTTACGGCAAACTTGGGTGTTAATCCATCGCTCACAATTACTGCACAAGCAGAACGAGCATTTTCGTTATGGCCAAATAAGGGCGCCCCAGACCAACGTCCAGCTCAGGGAAGTGGATATCAAAGGATGGGCGCAATCGCTCCCGATAAACCATTTGTGCCCGAACACGCTTATGGAGCGTTACGCCTGCCCGCGAATTCTTAAGGTTTCTTTCAATCGTCGGTTTGGACTCAAAGTGATGGGGAATCCGGGATTGCGATAAAAATCTTCAAGAATGTGTCGTACAACTCGGGGTTTTTCTTTTAAGACTGCGTGCGATGTTCCAGGAACGATCGCAAGTTGTGCATTGGGAATTGCTTCGTAGAGCGAAACCGTGTGTTCGGTGGAGAAAGGTTCGTCATCGCCAGCCATTACCAAGGTTGGACATTTAATTTTCTTGAGTTGAGATCTGGTCATGCGCGGTTCAGATGCCCAGACTTTATGTGCTTTGTGAGTAATTTCCACTAAAAGTTCTCGTGGCTGACCGGTACGCGCCACAAATCTATCTTTTGCTTCTTCTTCAACTTTGCCGTCAAATAATTGATGATTGAGTCCGCAGTCGTAGTGATAATTCGCGCCAATCGCAACCAGAGTCTTCACCAGATCTGGTCTTGCGATTGCCACCATTAAACCAATGATTCCACCATCGCTATGTCCAATGATGTGGGTTGGTTTCTTGATGACATCTTCAATGTAAGCAATTGCTTCATCGCGTTGGAATTTGAAGTGGTAATAACCCTCTCGAACTTTAGTTTTGCCATGTGCGGTTCTGTCATAACCGTATGAGTGATGAGTTCGTTTCACGCTGGGAAGTATTTTTGGAGCAAAGCTCTCGGTTGAACTCATACCTCCGTGCAACAAAAGCAGCGGCTCTTCCTTACGTTTCTTCCATTCTTGATGCCATATCTCATGGCCACGTAGAGAGATAAAACTCATGAGATATCCATGATGTGGCGATTGCCACGATCAAAAGTTAGGTAATTCCACGTCCAATCCGCCATCGTGCCAATTTTGTTACGTCCGCCAAGGAGATAGAAGAGATGGAGCCAGAGCCACATATACCAAGCGAGCGCTCCGCCAATTCGGATACCTTTAACTTCTACTACCGCTTTGTGGCGTCCAATAGTGGCCATCGAACCTTTGTCCACGTACTTGAAAGAGTGAAGAGCGTGCTTTCTTGAAAGTCGCTCAATTTGTTTTGCAACAAATCTTGCTTGTTGCATCGCAACGGGGGCAACCATCGGCAAGAATCGTCCATCGTCGCCTTTAGCGCCAGCGATATCTCCAATTGCGAAGATGTATGGATAGTTTGTGACTTGAAGTGATGGCTCGACTGCGATTCGGCCATTTTCTTCTGGGACACTTAACTTCTTCATCGCAGGTTCACCTTTGACGCCAGCAGCCCAGACTGTTACTTCTGAAGGGATTGTGCTGCCATCTGCAAAGATGATCTGTCGCGGTTTAACTTCTTTTACTGCAGCGTTAGTCAGAACTTTCACTCCGAGTTTCTCTAGATCTCTCTTTGTGCGCTCAGAGAGTTTTGGGGAGAGCGCGGGAAGTACTCGTGAACCCGCTTCTACCAAATACACATCAATATTCTTCGCGGCTGCTTCGCTGTCAGACGTGAGTGGTCCACGCTTGAGTTCGGCGATGGCACCAGCCATTTCTACGCCAGTTGGGCCACCGCCGACGACTGCAATTGAAAACTTTGTGTCGTCTTCAAATCGACAGAGATCTTCAAAGCGACGCATGATTTCGGAGCGAATCGCAAGAGCTTCGTTAACGGTTTTCATACCGAGAGTGTTCTCAGCAACTCCTTTGATACCAAAATCATTTGTGGCTGAACCAAGGGCAATAATCAAATAATCAAAATCCAGGACTTCAGAAGAATCTAGTTTCACGCTCTTGTTCTTGTGATCAACAGAAATCGGTGAACCCATACGGAACTTCACTTTAGTTTTTCGAAGTGCGCCACGAACCGGGTACGCGACGTGATCAGCCGCCAGGCCAGCAGTTGAGACTTGATAGAGCAACGGCAAGAAAGTTTGGAAATTGTGGCGATCAACCAGAGTCACATCAGCAAAGGCATCGAGTGTGCGAGCAGCAGTAAGTCCACCAAAACCTGCTCCGAGAATTACTACCTTTGGCCGCGACATTCGACTAAGTCTACTGTTCTACCCATGAACCAGTCGCGCCGAATACTAGTCACAGGTGCTTCAGGCTATGTCGGTGGTCGATTAGTTCGCGCTTTACTCAATGAAGATATGAAGGTTCGAATCTTCGTTCGTGATAAATCAAAAGTTCTCGGGCAGCCATGGATCAATGACGTGGAAGTCGCAGTAGGTAACGCCAATAATTATGAAGATACTCTCAAAGCCCTTCAAGGAGTTCACACTGCGTTTTATCTCCTTCACTCGATTGGTGTAGGCACTCACTTTGATGAAATTGAAGCCGCGATGGCAGATAACTTTTCTCGCGCCGCTCAAGCCGCCGGCGTTTCACAGATTGTTTATCTGGGCGGAATTGCAAATGATGATAAACAAAGTAAACATCTCGCTTCTCGAGCGCGCACTGGAGAATTGTTAGCCTCAGGAAAAGTTCCAGTTATGGAGCTTCGCGCCGGAATAATTATTGGATCGGGTTCAGCATCTTTTGAGATGTTGCGCCATCTCACCCATCGACTACCAGTAATGACAACGCCGAAATGGGTGACAAACTTGACGCATCCAATCGCGGTCCGAGATGTGCTCTGGTATTTAACAAATGTCGCAAAACTTAAAGTTCCGGTGAACGGGATATTTGATATCGGCGGTCCCGAAGTTCTTTCTTATGCTGACATGATGCAGAAATTCGCTGCTTGTTCGGGACTTCGCAGACGTTGGATTATTCGCGTTCCAGTTCTCACTCCAAAACTTTCTAGTCTCTGGATTGGTTTTGTGACGCCAGTTCCTACCGCGCTTGCTCGACCGCTTGTGGGTTCGCTCATCAATGAAACTGTCGCAGACCCAGCAAAGAGCATCGATGCAATCGTTCCTAAGCCACCAGAAGGATTAATTGACGTCACAACCGCTATAAATCTCGCGCTATCAAGAACATCAAGTAACCAAGTAGAAACTCGTTGGTCGGATGCGACTGCTCCGACGGCGCCATGGCAGAAAGCGCAGAGCGATCCTGATTGGGCTGGCGAAATGATTTTGCGGGATAAGCGAGAAACTGTGACCGATGCACCGATTGATTGTGTGTGGAAGTCGATTGAACAAATCGGTGGCGAAACTGGTTGGTATGGCGCTGATTTCTTATGGTGGGCTCGCGGAGTTATCGATCGTCTCGTTGGTGGAGTGGGTCTTCGTCGTGGACGTCGCGATCCGAAACATCTTCGGGTTGGAGATGGTTTAGATTTCTGGAGAGTCGAACAAGTCGAAAAAGAGAAAGTACTTCGCCTATACGCCGAAATGATTCTGCCGGGTAAGGCTTGGCTTGAGTTCCGAATTGAACAAGAAGGCGAGCACGTACGGATAATTCAAGAGGCTACATTCTCACCTCGTGGTTTGGGAGGTCAGCTTTATTGGTATGCAATCTTGCCGCTCCATGCTTTTGTATTTCCCACGATGCTTCGTAATATTGTGAGAAGTTCAAAACGAAAGGCGTTGTTCGGCGATGCATGAGTTCGATGAAGAGATCGATGCGCTTGCTGCAAAGATTCTCGAATATTCATTAGTTCGTCTCAAGAAGGATCCACCACTTGATGGTCCATGGACGTATGACGAGCTCTATTCTGAAGTCGGCGAAACGATTACTGAAGCAGGACTTGGGGGAGATAAAGCGCTTGATATTTTCAAACATGTATTAGCGCAAGCATGTATTTCGACAGATCATCCACGTTACTTGGCTTTCATTCCTTCTGCCCCAACTGAATCTGCAAACTTATTTGATCTCGTTGTCGGCGCATCCGCACTTTACGGCGGCTCATGGCTTGAGGGAGCTGGCGCAGTCTTTGCCGAGAATCAAGCTTTGCGCTGGCTGAGTGATCTCGCTGGCTTTCCACAATCTTCCGGCGGCGTTTTTGTTCAAGGTGGGACAGTTGGAAATCTTTCGGCTCTCGTGGCAGCACGCCATGATGCACGAAGCAAATACCCAAACGTTCAACGCTGGGCAATTGCTTGTTCGAACGAAGCCCATTCTTCAATCAAATCTGCAGCCGATGTGATGGATGTAGATGTCGTATCAATCTCCACAGACAAAAACCATAAATTACAAGGCAGCACAGTTGCTTTCGATGTCGATCAATATCATCGTCTCAACCCAGATAACCGCATCTTTGCCATTGTTGCCACTGCAGGAACCACAAATCTTGGAATCATCGATGATCTAGAAGGTATTGGCAAAGCAGCAAATGATCGTGGAATTTGGTATCACGTGGACGGCGCATATGGTCTTGCGGCACTTGCATCACCACTAACAAAACCACTTTTCAAAGGCGTAGAACTCGCTGATTCATTTATCGTTGATCCACACAAATGGTTATTTGCTCCTTTTGATGCGTGCGCTCTGATATATCGAAATCCAGAAACCGGTCGCAAAGCACATACTCAACATGCGGGCTATCTTGAAACTCTCGACCAGGGTGAATGGAATCCATCAGATTACGCAATTCATCTCACTCGTCGTGTACGTGGACTTCCTTTCTGGTTCTCACTTGCAACTCATGGCACGAAGAAATATGCCGAATCCATGGATAAAACAATGCAAGTTGCGCGAGAAGCCGCAGCACTTATAAGAGAACATGCCAATCTTGAACTTCTGATGGAGCCAGAACTTTCTATTGTTGCCTTCACTCGCAAAGGTTGGACTCAAACCGACTACCAACAATGGAGCAATAAATTGCTCAACGATCAGATCGGATTTGTGACACCTTCATCTCATGAAGGAAAGCCCATTCTTCGATTCGCCATCGTCAATCCATGGACCTCCATTACGGATATTAAAGTAATTTTGGCCACCCTTTAAATCCGCACTTTTTCGCCAATATCTAGTTCAATAGGGGCCGTGGAAGAGACTTCGCTGCAACTCGCATCTCACTTAAGCGACCTTGAAGTTCGGATCTTGGATTTCGAGCGCCAATGGTGGAAGTACGCTGGCGTCAAAGACGCTGCAATCAAAGAGCTCTTTAACCTCTCTGCGAAGCAGTATTACGAGCTTCTCAACAACCTGATTGATCGACCCGATGCGCTGGCGGCTTCACCACTGCTTATCAAGCGCCTACGTCGCCTCCGCGAAGCCCGCGTCTCCTCCCGCTCCCTTTAGAGCCGCCTTCGGCTCGACCCCGCAAACCGACCTCGCTGGCGCGAGGCCAACGTTTGCTTTCCGGTCGAGCACTTCGGCTCGCTCGGATTTGAGAACGGGAATAGTCGCCCCTAGGCTAGGCGTTAGCACTCGTCAAGCGAGAGTGATAAGTCGCTTAGAACCCAGATAAATAGGTAACTGACAGGAGTCACGAAACCATGGCAAAGATGATTGCCTTTAATGAAGATGCACGTCGCGGCCTCGAGCGCGGAATGAATACATTGGCTGATGCAGTCAAAGTAACCCTCGGACCACGCGGACGAAATGTTGTATTGGAGAAGAAGTGGGGCGCACCCACCATCACTAATGATGGCGTCTCCATTGCGAAAGAAATTGAACTTGATGATCCATGGGAAAAGATCGGCGCCGAGCTCGTCAAAGAAGTAGCGAAGAAGACCGATGATGTCGCTGGCGATGGAACCACCACCGCGACTGTGCTCGCTCAAGCCCTGGTTCGCGAAGGACTTCGCAACGTTGCCGCTGGTTCAAATCCAATGGCACTGAAGAAGGGAATTGAGAAAGCAGTAGAGGCGATTTCTGCAGAACTTTCTGCGATGGCAAAGCCCGTCGAAACCAAAGAACAAATTTCAGCAACAGCATCTATCTCTGCAGCGGATTCCACAATCGGCGAGATGATCGCTGAAGCGATGGACAAAGTTGGCAAGGAAGGCGTAATTACTGTTGAAGAGAGCAATACTTTTGGACTCGAACTCGAGCTCACTGAAGGTATGCGCTTTGATAAGGGTTATATCTCGCCTTACATGGTCACTGACACCGATCGCATGGAAGCAATTCTTGAAGATGCGTATGTCTTGATCTGTAACTCCAAGATTTCGAACATTAAGGATCTTGTTCCAATTCTAGAAAAAGTTATGCAGGCTGGTAAGCCACTCGCAATCATCGCCGAAGATATTGAAGGCGAAGCACTTGCAACTCTTGTTGTAAATAAGATTCGTGGAACTTTCCGTTCTGCAGCTGTGAAAGCCCCAGGATTCGGCGATCGTCGTAAAGCAATGCTTCAAGACATCGCAATTCTTACTGGCGGCACTGTCATCTCTGAAGAAGTCGGCTTGAAGCTCGATGCTGCGACGTTGGATCTTCTTGGAAAAGCTCGCAAAGTAGTTATTACCAAGGATGAAACCACCATCGTTGAAGGCGCTGGAGATGACGAGATGATCAAAGGTCGCGTCAACCAGATTCGCGCTGAGATCGAAAAATCAGATTCTGACTACGATCGCGAGAAGCTCCAAGAGCGTCTTGCCAAGCTTGCTGGTGGCGTTGCCGTTATCAAAGCTGGCGCAGCAACTGAAGTTGAACTCAAGGAACGCAAACACCGTATCGAAGATGCAGTTCGCAATGCGAAAGCTGCAGTCGAAGAAGGAATCGTTTCTGGCGGTGGAGTAGCTCTTCTGCAAGCATCAAAGAAAGCTTTTGAAAAGTTGAAGCTTTCTGGCGATGAAGCAACTGGTGCGAAGATCGTCGAACTCGCTGTCGAAGCTCCGTTAAAGCAGATCGCTGTTAATGCAGGTCTTGAAGGTGGAGTGATCGTTGAAAAAGTTCGTCATCTTGAGCCAGGACATGGCCTCAATGCAGCAACAGGTGAGTATGTCGACATGATCAAAACTGGAATTATCGATCCAGCCAAGGTCACTCGCTCTGCTCTCCAGAACGCAGCATCCATCGCAGCGTTGTTCTTGACAACAGAAGCTGTGATTGCAGATAAGCCAGAACCTAAGCCTGCAGTTCCTGCTGCTCCAGGCGGAGATATGGACTTCTAAAGTACAAGTACAATTTCTTCTATGTCCCGCGCGACCAAGAAGAACAAAAATAGTGTGAAGAAAGTCAGCGGCGTTGATCCATTCGACGCCGCTGATTTTGCTCGTGCGGCCGCGCTAGAAGATGCCAAGAATGAAAAATATGTTGGCTCACAAATCTCTGTTGAATCCGATGACGATCACATCGCCACATATCTTTTTGAAGCATTCCTTCCGGGTTATGTTGGTTGGCGTTGGGCGGTCACTGTCGCAAAAGTTGATACTGAAAGCGCACCAACAATTTGTGACGTGGTTCTTCTCCCAGGCGCGGATGCTCTATTAGCTCCTGAATGGATTCCTTACAGCAGTCGCATCACCGCAGACGATGTTGGAGTCGGAACGATTGTTCCTACTGCCGCTGATGACGCGCGACTTGTGCCGGCTAGTGCGGTCTTGCCCGCCGATGAAGAATTAGATCTCCATGAATTGTTTGAACTAGGTGCGGGACGACTTCGTGTACTTTCTATTGAAGGGCGCGACCAAGCTGCTAAGCGTTGGATAGAAGGAGACCGCGGCCCGAATGCACCAATCGCGCAATATGCGCCGAAGAATTGTGGAACGTGTGGTTTTTATCTTCCGATCGCGGGTTCGTTCCGCCAAGCATTCGGAGTCTGCGCAAATGCGATTTCACCTGAAGATGCGCGTGTGGTCTCTGTAAATCATGGATGCGGCGCGCATTCTGAGGCGATAAACTAGCCCCCTGTCCGCAAAGCGCGGCGCACACGACACCTACACGATATTTAATTCAAGGAGGCACCCGTCATGCCAGTCGGTCGCGTTAAATGGTTTAGCCTCGAAAAAGGTTTTGGCTTCATCTCATCTGATGAAGGTGAAGATGTTTATCTTGCAGCCTCTGCACTTCCTGAAGGTGTCGCCACAGTAAAGCCTGGAACGAAGTTGGAGTTTGGAGTTGCTGAAGGTCGTAAAGGTCCACAAGCTCTATCGGTTCGCATCATTGATGCGCCACCATCTCTTGCTAATTCAAAGGCAGGCGCTGACGATCTTGCTGTCATTATTGAAGAATCAATCAAGATGCTCGATCGCGTTGGAAATGGCTTACGCCATGGACGTTATCCAAGTGAAGCTGAAGCGGCTCGGGTCGCAAAAGTTCTTCGTGGCATCGCCCAAGAAATCGAAGGCTAGTTACTTACCTTCACGATTCGCTCGACGCTTGGTGTAACGGATTCCAATGAATCCAAGAGTTATTCCAAGTACACAAGTCAAAATTATCTTCGCTAATGCATTCACGATAATTGCGATGATTAGTGCGATGGTCCACACAACGATTCCGGCGATAATGATTGGTATCGCGCTGCGCATGATGGCAAGCATACTAGACTCGTCATATGGGAACGTTGCGATCGTTTAAGCATCGCAACTTCCGAATACTTTTCTCAGCTAACTTCGTCTCCAATATTGGAACCTGGGCCCAAGGCGTTGCCCAAGCTTGGTTGATACTCGAACTCACAAATAGTGGTTCATATCTTGGTGTTGTTACTGCGCTTCAATTTCTTCCCACACTGTTCTTTAGTATTTCCGGTGGAAAGATCGCAGACAAATTCAATAAACGAAAAGTCCTGATGTTAACTAACCTGACCGGAGGCTTATCTGCGCTCTCAGTAGGAACGCTTGTACTTACCGACAACATCGAAATCTGGCACGTCATGTTCTTTGCATTCACGCTCGGAATGGGCAATGCGATTGATGCGCCGGTGCGTCAGAGTTTTAATGTTGAAGTTGTAGGTAAACCAGATCTACCAAATGCGGTCGGTCTTAACTCCGCGAATTTCAACACCGGACGTCTCATCGGTCCAGGGCTGTCCGGACTCCTTATTGCGGCATATGGAACGGGAGTCTCCTTTGTTTTGAATGGAATTTCTTACCTCATCGTGATTGTCGCTCTCTTAAATATTCGCGAATCAGAACTTTTTCGTGAGGAGAGAAAATCATCATCCACAAAAATCCGTGAAGCGTTGCGATATGTTGCCGCTCGACCAGACATTCTTGCTGTAATGATCACAGTCTTTTTTGCTACTAGCTTCGGTTTGAATTTCAATATTTTCAATACCATGATGGCAACACAAGTTTTTGATAAGAGCGCTGCCGAATACGGCGCCCTCGGAAGCATTCTGGCGGTTGGCTCACTTTCTGGAGCGATTATTTCTGCGCGGCTTGAGAAGAAACGTGGACCACGATTCGTGATGTTGGGTGCGATGGTCTTTAGCGCACTCCTGATTGCTGGTTCTTTTGCACCTACATATCTGATTTACGCAGTCTTCCTACCGTTCATTGGTTGCGTTGCACTTCTGACGTTTATAGGCGCAAACACGATGGTTCAGATGCGCACTGACTCTGAAATTCGGGGGCGCGTAATGGGAATTTATCTCACAGTATTTCTCGGTGGAACTCCAATAGTTTCGCCGTTCATCGGCTGGATGACTCAAGCAATCGGAACTCGAGAGACTATTGGAATTTGTGGTTCGATTTCTTTAATTGCTGCACTTGTTACTTACTCAAGATTTCACGATAAAGGCGCTCCGCCACCTAGCGTCGCAGTTGCTGATGTACTAGAGCCCACTTATGAGAACAAAAAAGACTAGGCTAAAAAGGATTACCAGCGTAACAATCCGACGAGTTTTGTAGTTCATAACTTCTCCGCTTCATGAACGTTACTGGGAACTAAGGCAACAATAACAAAAGCACAGATCACCAGAGCTGGAACCAATAGAAATGCGTCGATAATCCCCAATCGATCAGCTAAAAAGCCCAGAAATAACGGTGATAATCCAATCGCAAAACCAGCGCCTAAACTCGATTTTCCAATCGCAAGATCAGGCTTATCTTTTCCAAATCTCAACAACCGAAGAGTCGATAGCGCAAACTGCATGGAGGTACCAAAACCCACAATGAGGAGTGCGATAAAGGATGCGACCAAGATTTCGGATTTCCAAAAGACCATGAAACTCAACCCTTGAAGCGCGATAATTAATTTCAGACGCATATCAATATCAATCCGAGGGAAGAGATAAGTCCCAAACCAACGACCGAGCATCATCCCCATGGGGAAAGCTAAAACCAGCGTGGTAGCAAGCGGAGCGCTGATTGAGGTTTTCTCTCGAAGTAACGCCGCAGCCCAGAAAGCAATTGCGAATTCAGCTGCGATGCAGAAGCTCATTCCAATCCAGCTAATCCAATACTTGCCTGAGAGCGAACCACGTTGGTGACCAGATTCTTCTGGAGTGTGCTCAAAATCTTCACTCCTGCCAAGAGCAAGATATAGAACAAGAGTAAAGGGAATACAAAGAAGCAGTCCAAGTTTCCAACTGAAAGCGCTACTTGCAATGACTCCGATGATGAAGTTGCCAAGAAGTACAAAGGCAGAGTTGACGCCATTTGCTTGGGATGTTGCTCGTGCGGAATGTTCTGCGTAGTAAATCGAAAGTTTCATGAAAGTGTTGTTGATGGTTACTGACAACCCAATTCCAGAAATCAGGATTGCTGAAATTGTCTGCCAGGCATAAGGCAGTAAAACAAAACCTAGCGCGCCGATATTGAAAATAGTCAGCCCTAACCAGACACTATTCATTCGACCGAAGCGATGTACAATCCGAGCGTTAAGTGATCCGGCGATGATTGATGCCAACCCCAGCGCAGTTCCATGAAGTCCAGCAACAGCGGCGCTGGTGCCTTGTTGTTGTTGGAGCAAGGGGAGCGCGGGGCCAAAACCACCCATAAATAGGCCAAAGGCGCCGGACTGGAGCGCCGCTAGCCAGAAAACTTTATTGCGGCGATAAGTAGCGCTAGTCAACGAACTATTTCTTCAGATTCTCGACGACAAATTCAATACATGAAGTGAGCGCAGAGATGTCATCTGGATCTACCGAAGGGAACATTCCAATTCGAAGTTGATTCTTTCCAAGCTTGCGATAAGGCTCCGTATCAACGATTCCATTTGCACGAAGCGTTTTTGCTATCTCAAGAGCATCAATCGAATCATCAAAGTTAATTGTTGCGACTACGTTGGAGCGCATCGATGGATTAGTCACAAATGGAGTGGTGTACGAGGTTCTCTCCGCCCAGCCATACATGATTTCAGCTGAAGTAGCAGAGCGCCCCGCGGCGAATTTCATGCCTCCATTGGCATTCATCCAATCGATTTGATCAGCAAGCAACATCAGAGTTGTGACTGCAGGTGTGTTGTAGGTCTGGTCTAGACGCGAATTTTCAATTGCAATATTTAAGTCAAAGAATGCGGGAACCCAACGGCCACTTTCTTTAATCTTTGCAACGCGCGAAATTGCAGCAGGGCTCATGAGAGCAAGCCATAAGCCTCCGTCGGAGGCAAATGATTTTTGGGGCGCGAAGTAGTAAGTGTCGAACTCGCGCGCATCGACATCTAATCCGCCTGCGGCGCTGGTGGCATCGACAAGCACTAGAGCGCCATCAGTATTTGCTGGACGCTTGATGGACATCGCAACGCCAGTAGAAGTTTCATTATGTGTTAGCGCATAAGTATCGATTCCATCTTCAGCGATAGGAAGTGGATGTGTACCAGGTTCTGATTTGATGACGCTGGGATCATTGAGAAATGGCGCGTCTTTTGCTGCTGATGCAAACTTTGAAGAGAACTCACCGAAACTTAAGTGTTGTGACTTCTTCTCGATTAAGCCAAAGGTTGCAATATCCCAGAATGCAGTGGATCCACCATTACCAAGAACCACTTCATATCCATCTGGAAGATTGAAAAGTGAGGTTAAACCTGTGCGGACTCGAGCCACCACGTTCTTCACGGGTTTTTGACGATGGGATGTTCCAAGTATCGATGTACCTGATGAAGCAAGATTTGCGAGCGCTTCGGAGCGAATTTTGGATGGGCCACATCCAAATCGACCATCTTTGGGCTTGAGCGATTCAGGAATCTTCAACTCGGACATGTGGTGAAGCCTAAGGGAAGATGCGTTGAAGCTTCCAATTAGATTGCGTTTCTTGCCTTACATATCGAAGCCGATCATGCAATCGAGAATAACGACCTTGCCAGAACTCAATCGTTTCTGGCGAAACAACGAATCCACCCCAAAAGGGAGGTTTTGGAACGGATGTGCCTTCAGGATATTTCTCAGCACATTCCTTCCAGCGCCTTTCTAAGGTTTCGCGCGAATCGAGCTGCGATGATTGTTCACTGGCCCACGCACCAATCTGGCTCGACCATGGCCGAGTAGAAAAATATTCTTGTGATGCTGATTCGGAAATCTTTGCGGCCTTGCCGGTAATAATTACTTGACGCTCCATTGGGTACCAAGGAAAGAGAAGTGAGACTGAAGAGTTCCCAGCAATTTCGCCAGCTTTCCTTGAATTGTAATTAGTGAAGAATGTGAATCCTTCCTGAGTTACATCTTTTAGAAGAACTGTCCGAGAATTTGGACCAGATGCGCTTACCGTCGATAAAACCATCGCATTTGCTTCAACAATCATCGAATTGTCTGTAGCGTCGCGGAGCCAACTTTGGAACTGTGTGATCGGATCTGAGTGCGCAGCGCTTTCGCTCAAACCTTGCTCTCCATAGGAGCGACGCATTGCAGATATCGCCTCACGGCTGATTTCTGGCTGCTGCTTTTCTGTCATGGGTGTATCTAACGTCACTTTAGGGGTTGGGGCATCTTTGACTGCGCCGTTTTGCGCGCTTACGTGTTACAGGCAGAATACGCCGCATGGCAGATGACTTTAAACCCGGTCTTGAAGGCGTAATCGCATTTGAATCTGAAATCGCGGAACCAGATAAAGAAGGTAGCGCACTTCGATACCGCGGAGTCGACATCGATGATCTCGTAGGACGCGTTTCATTTGGAAATGTTTGGGGTCTGCTCGTTGATGATGAATTCAATCCAGGTCTTCCTGCCGCAGAACCATTCCCGATTCCCATTCACTCAGGTGATGTTCGTGTTGACGTGCAATCTGCAATTGCGATGCTCGCACCTGCGTGGGGTTTGAAACCGCTTCTTGATATTTCTGACGAAGAAGCACGCAGCAATCTTGCTCGTGTCTCGGTCATGTTGCTTTCCTATGTTGCGCAATCTGCTCGTGGAACATGGCAACCGATGGTTCCGCAATCTGAAGTTGATAAAGCCCACACTGTTGTTGAACGCATGATGATTCGCTGGAGAGGCGAACCAGATCCAAAACATATTCGCGCTATCGATGCTTATTTTGTTTCTGCTGCAGAACATGGAATGAATGCCTCAACTTTCACAGCTCGCGTTATTGCTTCAACTGGCGCCGATGTCGCAGCTGCAATTTCTGGGGCAATTGGTGCAATGTCTGGCCCGCTTCATGGTGGCGCGCCATCGCGCGTACTTCACATGATTGAAGAAGTTGAAAAGCGTGGTGATGCTCGTGCATATGTAAAAGAATTACTAGTTAAAGGCGAACGTTTGATGGGCTTTGGCCATCGCGTTTACCGCGCACAAGATCCACGATCACGAACTTTGCGACGCACTTGCGAAGAACTTGGTGCACCGCGTTACCAAGTTGCAAAAGCTTTGGAAGATGCAGCGCTGGCAGAATTGCGTGAACGTCGTCCAGATCGCGTTCTTGAAACAAATGTTGAATTTTGGGCTGCAGTACTTCTTGATTTTGCAGAAGTTCCGGGTCATATGTTCACACCGATGTTCACATCTGCGCGAACTGCTGGATGGTCTGCGCATATTTTGGAACAGAAGCGCACCGGCCGTTTGATTCGCCCATCAGCTCGATATGTTGGAAAGGCTCCTCGTAAGCCAGAAGACGTTAAAGGTTGGGATCAGACCGTCTCGGGTCTTCATAAGTAGTTCAGCGTTCATGTAAATGCGCGTGCAAAAAACGCGCTTTATAACGAATCAGTAACTCATCAAGTACACCCGTTTATCAAGGCTTTTCGCCTTGACTGCCCGATTTGTACAGGTTGAAATTGTCTCCTCTGTAACCCCTCGTTACAGAATCCCTGCAGGATAAATAGGAGTATCAATGAAGAAAAGATTATCTATGGGGTTTGCGGCCACCGCAGCGTTAGCGCTCACTGCCGGCCTACTAACTCCAGCACAAGCTGCCACAACAGTTGTTGTGTGGGCTGACGAAAGTCGCGGCCCAAACCTTGTTAAGACTTTGAAAGATAAGGCTGACTGGGTCGATGGCGTTGAAATCGAAATCAAGTCTTTCTCTGGTTTTGATGCACTAAAGACAGCGATCGATGCTGCAACAGCAACATCAGGTCCAGACATTGTTGTCGGTGCAAATGACTGGGTGCCAACATTGGCTAAGAACGGAAAGCTTGCCCCACTCACATTGACTGCAACTCAACGTGCTGGTTTCTCAGCATCGCAGTTCTATGACTTGACTTATAAGAAGAAACTTTATGGTGTACCAGTTGACGTCAATAACGTTGCGATGATCTATAACACCAAGTTGGTTACTTCTGCACCGAAGACTTTCGCAGACATGGTCGATTACTACAAAGCCAACAAAGCCTCAAAGAGTTTGAAGGCTGGGTTGTGCGTTGCTGGTGGCGGTATGTCATGGGGTGCACACTCAATCGCATCTGCACTTGGTGCTGACGCGTACTACTTCAATCCAGATGGACGAATCAACAAGTCCAAGGTCTTCAACCCAAATACATTGGGCGAGAATGTGAAGAAATACCTTCTTGATGCCAAGAAGAGCAATGGATTCTTGCCAGCTTCTGATACTGGATGCAAGGACAATTTCCTCGCAGGAACTGTTCCATTTGCAATCATCGGTAACTGGGAGTGGACTGATTACACCGCCAAAGGTTTCACAATGAACTTGATGCCAGTTCCTGGCGTCGTTTCTGGTCAATCAGGAAACGCATTTGGTTCGGTTTCAGGAGCTCTTCTCACTACATTTGCTGCAACACGTGGTCGTGAGGCTGCTGCAAAGTCTGTTCTTACAGACTTCTTCGGCTCAGCCGCGGGCCAGGTTGCGTACCAGAAGTACGAGAAGCGTCCACCAGCTCACAAAGGCGCTGCTTCGTCAGCATCTGTAACTGATGGTCAAAAGGGATTTGGCGCATCAGCTGCTGCTGCAAGCGTTCCTCAGATCGGTGCAATCTTGAACGGTAGCGGTAAGAGCTACTGGGATTCACTACCTGCTTATTGGACCGCAGTTCTTGTCGATGGCAAGGATCCAGTAGCAGAAGCCAAGAAACTTGCGACTATCTATCGCAATAACTTGAGAGCTGCAGTTAACGATATCTAGGAGTTATTTCTAGAGATTCTTGAGGGAACTAACGCGGAGTAATGTCCGAGTTAGTTCCCTCAGTACTTATTGAATAAGGATAAAAATGACATTCATGTTGCGAGGAAGAGTTGCCTTCGTAGTTAAGGCTGCCTTGCTCGCACTAATAAGTGCCGTTCTTCTCATGCTCACTCAGAGCGCATTCGGTCAAGGTCAATACGCCATCGCTTTCTTCCTGGCTGTTGCAATTATTCTTCTTAATTTCACCTATTTTAATAAACGAACAGTGCCCTTAAAGTTCTTTATTCCGGGCATACTTTTACTTACTGCCTTCGTTGTTACACCCATTCTTTATACGTTAGTGATGTCTACATTTACGTACAAGACTGGCAACTACATCAGCAAAGAACAAGCAATTTCTAGAATTCAAGCGCTAGCAATCGAGCCCGATGAGAATGGCAGCGCATTCGATATTGTCGTCGGTACATACCAAGGTCAATCTGCAATCTTGGTATCCGATGTTCTAAATTCAAGCTATTTCATTTCTACTCAAAACGACCGAATTCCGCTGGATGTAGCAACGCTTAATACTGATGAGAACGGAGTGGCTCAAGGTGCTAGTGATTTTGTGGCGACTGCTTCTGAAGATATTTCGGGAAGTGAAGCCGCAAAGTTACGTTTCAAATTCCGCGATGAATATTTCATCAGCGTTGAAAGTTTAAATGTTGGCGTGGTTTATAGGCAGAGTCTTGAATATTTTCCCAATGTAGATCAATTCAAGAGTTTGATTGGCAATGCAGTCTATGTTGACAATGGAAATGGGAATTACGTAAATACCAATGATTCTGCCGATAAGTTAGAACCCGGTTGGCGCGATCCCGCATGGTTCTCAAACTACTTGAGACTTTTTCAAGACGAACAAGTTAGATCGCCTCTCATTTCTGTGTTCATTTGGACGGTGGTTTTCGCATCATTAACCGTTCTCACCCAGTTCTCATTTGGACTGCTACTCGCTCTTGCACTCAATAAACCTATTCGGGGACGGCGCATCTACCGTTCAATCTTGGTACTGCCGTATGCGATGCCCAGCATCATGTCGATTCTGATTTGGGGCGGAATGTTCAACACCGAATTTGGCGCCATAAATGAAATCATTGGAAGCCAGATTGCTTGGTTTCAAGATGCCACATTTGCGCGCGCAGCAGTGATCTTGGTAAATCTCTGGTTGGGATTCCCATATTTCTATCTAGTTTGTAGTGGATCTTTACAGGCGATACCAAGCGAGCTTATGGAAGCAGCTGCAATTGACGGAGCTAATCCCCGCCAAATTTTTAGGAAAATTACGCTTCCGCTCTTGCTACAAATACTTTCGCCGCTACTTATTGCCTCTTTTGCTTTTAATTTCAATAACTTCAATCTGATCTACCTTTTGACCGGTGGCGGACCAAAAGCTCAACTTGATGGGGAAATTGCAGGTGCTACAGATATTCTGATTAGTTACACCTATCAAATTGCTTTTGGAACCAATATTCAGGACCTAGGTCTTGCTAGTGCAATTTCAGTAATTATCTTCGTGATAGTTGCTGCGATATCACTTTATGGCGTTAAGAAATCTAAAGTTCTGGAGAGTTTCTCATGACCAAATGGTTGCAAGAGAATTTGTGGCGACATATAACAGGAATTGTTATGTGTCTCTTTGCCCTATTCCCACTCTATTTGGTTGTCATCACTTCGTTTAATGAGTCAGGTAGCCTCAAAGTAACCTCATTCTTGCCAACCGAAATTTCCTTTGAAAATTACAAGCTTTTGTTTAATGATGAAAGAATTCCTTATCTCACTTGGATGAAGAACTCTTTAGTTATAGCCTCGCTGGTCGCAGTTATCTCAGTAACGATTGGAGCTGCTTCAGCTTTCGCATTTAGTCGATTGAAATTCAAGGGCAAGAGATTCGGTATCCAACTTTTACTCTTGATACAGATGTTCCCGGCGATTCTGGCTCTGTCTGCCGTTTATGTAATTATGGAGCGGGTTTATACATTTGCACCTGAAATCGGTCTGGGTACACAAACTGGACTCATACTGGTGTATCTCGGTGGCGCCATGGGAGTAAACATCTGGTTACTTAAAGGCTTTGTTGATTCAATTCCCGTCGAACTAGATGAAGCTGCAAAAATTGATGGCGCAAGCGCAGTTCAAACATATTGGTTGATATTCGTGCCACTTGCAGCGCCCGTTCTCGCAGTTGTAGCGCTCTTAAGTTTTATCGGAACCTTTAACGAATTTATTCTTGCAAGACTTTTCTTGGTCGGAACTGAAAGTCGCACAGTTGCAGTAGGTCTTCAGCAGTTTATCGGTGGACAGTTTTCAGAAAACTGGGGCCCTTTTGCCGCAGGTTCAATAATCGCATCAATCCCTATTGTCGCTATCTTCCTTAGTCTTCAGCGCTACATCGTAAGCGGACTTACAGCTGGTTCAGTTAAAGGATGAGATCTGTAAGAGTTGCCTTCGGCCTGATTTTGACTTTGATTTTCACTTATGCGGCGGCTCCAGTTATGGCCGAAATTGAACAAGACTCCAGCGTGGGATTGAAACATGATCTTATTTATTTCGTTATGCCTGATCGATATCGTAATGGCGATTTAAACAATGACGACTTATCTGGATACAACCCCTCCCACACAGCTTTTTTCCATGGCGGTGACCTCAAAGGTTTAACTGGAAATTGTCAGGATGATGATGGATTAGCTCGGTTGAAGAAACTCGGCTTTACTGCAATCTGGCTGACTCCTCTTGTTGTGCAGCAACCGCCTACTGATGGCGGCGCTGGATACCATGGTTATTGGGGGGTGGATTTTCTCAATGTCGACCCACATTTAGGCACAAATCAGGATTTACTTTTTCTGAGCGAGTGCGCAAAAAAACTGAATATAAAGTTAATTTTAGATGTAGTAACTAACCATACTGGCGACATCATTCAATATCAGGACAAAGCTGCTTATATTCCTGAAAAATTTAAATCGTTAAAGAACCCTGCGTGGCTTAACGAATTATCAAATTATCACAACGTAGGAGATATGAATAATTGCTGGAGTGATACTTCCTGCATGAAAGACGGAGATTTTTACGGACTTGATGATCTAGCAACGGAGAAGCAAGAGGTGTATTCCGGCTGGGCTGAAGTTTATGGTTCTTGGATAAAGAAATTTGGCTTTGTGGGGTTTAGGGTAGATACAGCAAGACATGTTGATGATCTCTTCTTCAAGAATTGGTCTCCTCTCATTCAAGAGCAAGCTAGAGAAGCGGGAATTAAGGGTTTCACTATCTTTGGTGAAGTTTGGGAACAAAGTCCTACTGATCTAATGAGATATGTTCGCGTTAACAAGCTCCAGACTGCTCTTGATTTTCCTTTTCAACGTGTGGCGGTCGAGTATGCATCAGCCTCCTCAGATGCCAGCACGCTAAAAAATCTATTTGAGTACGACGATTATTACACTGACACTGAATCATCTGCACAGAACTTAGTAACATTTCTTGGAAATCATGACATGGGTAGAGCTGCATTCTTGATCAATTCCAAGAAAATAAATCCAGAAAATCAATTACTCAGAAGAGTGAAGATTGCTCATTCTCTCCTCTATTTAAGTCGCGGAATTCCTGCGGTTTATTATGGAGATGAAGTCGGGATGACTGGTTCTCGAAGTGGTAATGACCAACTTGCCCGACAAGATATGTTCCCCACTAAGGTGCTCGAGTGGCAATCTGAAAAGCGTGTTGGGAGCCCTGCTGTTGGGAATGGAGACTCATTTCAGTTTAAGGCTCATCCCATAAGCGAATACTTGAGCGCTCTTGCCGAAATTAGACGCAAATATCCGGCTCTTGCAAATGGCAACATGCAGATCAGATACGCGAAAGGTCCCATTTTTGCCTTTTCAAAGAGAGTGGACAACGGTAAACGAGAATTTGTTGTTGCGATAAACAATAGCTCCAAAACTCAATCTTTCACCTTCCCTACGGCGACACAAGCTAACTGGACAAAAATCTTTGGTGCAGGAACTTGGAAAAGTTCAAACTCCGATGTGGCGATAAATCTTCCACCACTTGAAACTATTGTCCTTAGGGCTCAAAAAGATATTACCGAAACCAAGGTTCAAATCAAGACACTCAGTGCTCGACAAGATTTTCTCACGGGCTTTTATTCGATTAAGGCGCCACTTGTGACAAGAGATTTAGTAAAAACAGAATTCTTTATACAAGATGAGAAATCGTGGAGAAGCCTTGGCGTAGATTTCAGCGCTCCATTTACTTACTACCTGAATCCAGAAGAATTGTCGGGAAAGATCACAGTAAAAGCTAAGACGACCGATTCGAAAGGACGAGTTTATGAGTTCAAGCCCATCACTTTCTCTATTACCTCATCATGATGGCAGTGAACTTTATCTAAGCACGCTAACTCCAAGAATCGGCGAAAAAGTCACATTCCGATTTAGAGCACCGCTCGAATATCGCATTGATGAAGCAATATTGCGTTTATACCTAGATGGCGAGCCCCGTTTCTTCAAAATGGATCGAGCTATGCATAAAGGTGAGCAATGGTGGAGCGCTAGCGTGGAAGTCATTAACAGGAAGACTCACTATCGGTTTTTAATACTTAATGGAAATCGATACACGTGGCTCAATGGCAAAGGACTACATCAGAATGATGTGACGAGCGGACATGACTTCCAACTTTTAGCGCTCAGTGAGTTTCCAAAGTGGATACGATCTAGCGTTTTTTACCAGATATTTCCAGACCGCTTTGCTTCTTCCGGAAAGTATCGAAGCAAAAAACCAAAAGAGTTTGTCGCTCGTGATTGGGATGAAAATCCTAAAGGTCGAGATAAAACAACAGGAGTTGAGTATTTCGGTGGTGACTTAGAGGGAGTTCGAGAACATCTGGACCATATCGCGGAGCTAGGGGCAAATGGCATCTACTTCACACCATTCTTTCCAGCACGATCAACTCATCGGTACGACGCAAGCTCTTTTAACGAAGTGGATCCACTCTTGGGCGGAAATGAATCCTTCCTTCGCTTAAAGAAACAATGCGATTCACGCGGAATTGCATTGATGGGCGATTTAACGACTAATCATTGTGGAGCGGGCCATCCATGGATTGTTAATGCCCTCAAGAATCGTAAGTCAAGAGAGCGCACATTTTTCTATTGGAATAACAGATCAAAACATGGTTATGAAGGTTGGTGGGGATTAGCATCCTTACCAAAGTTAAATTACAACTCACATCGATTAATGGAATTGATGTTTAGGGGAAGAAATTCGGTTGTAAAGAAATGGTTGAGAAAACCCTTTGCAATTTCAGGTTGGAGAATTGATGTTGGAAATATGACGGGAATCTATCGTGAGGACGATATTCACAATGAAGTTGTCCTTGCGGTCCGAGAAGCGCTTGATGATGTTAATTCTGATGCGTGGCTAGTCGCAGAAAATGCGGATCACTTCCCGAGCGATCTCGATGGTTACGGCTGGCATGGAACGATGAATTACACGGGTTTCATGCGACCAGTCTGGGGATGGTTACAAAAAAATCCCGATATAGAACATGGTTTCTTTGGCGTGCCAACTCCAATACCCAATTTCAGTGGCAGTGAAATGATTCAAGCGATGCAAGAATTTTCAAGCGCTATTCCTTGGAAATGCTTTGTCTCCAGCATGGTGCTTTTGGATTCTCACGACACTGCCCGCTTCCGAAATGTAGTTGGTCGAGATCATGAAAGACATGCTGCAGGAATGGGTCTCTTACTCACTTATCCCGGTGTGCCATCGATATTCGCAGGCGACGAAATTGGACTTGAGGGTGCTTGGGGAGAGGATGCTCGGCGAACCATAGATTGGTCGAAACGGACGTGGGATTTTGATTTATTCGAAGAGATTAAGAAGTTAGTAACTATTCGCCGCAATAGCCATGCTCTTTCACATGGGGGCTTGCGCTGGATCCTACGCGGAGATGATGCAATTGGCTTTTTGCGGGAATCAAAAAAAGAGCGGCTACTTGTTATCGTAACGAGAAATAAAGCCAAAATTAATCTAGGAGCTTTGGCCGAGGCCGCAGAAGTGCTTTATGGTCCGCGATTACGCCGCAATACCTATTACGCGAAAGCGGCATCAATTGGAATTTACAGACTTCCTTAGTCAAGCCAGAATTTCAAAGGTTCGTCGACGTAGCTTGCCCACGATCGTTCATTGTGAGTTGTGCGATGAAAAACTTTAGATTTGAAGTTGTGGGCACCCCAATTGAGATTGAGCATCAATTGATCAGCGCGATCTTGAAATGGCTTATATGAAGCGTCCAGCCCCTTTGTTCCGCGACTCATCCAAACTTTGAAATCGTTAGTTTGTGGCAGTTTAGGCACCATCCAATCAACGAGAGCATTTCCCGCGAGTGGCCAATGTGGAGATAAGGCTAATGCAGTGCGAAATTTATCTGAGTGCTTGATAGCGGCATATAAAGTTGCCAAGCCACCCATAGACGAGCCAATCATGGCGGTATTAGTCGGTAGGTAGTTTGAATGAGTTCGTGTAGCAATCGCTGGCGCTATTTCACCAAATATTGTTTCAAGATAAGCATTTCCACCTAGTTGTTCAATGCTCAGCAAAGGTGTAGTTGCTGGTTGGACTCCTTCTCGAAACGGATCTTCTGGACATAAATCTTTTGAGCGCCCATGCGGATTATTCTTTGTCGAACTATGAAAAACTCCAATGATTAGTGGCGCTCGTTTTCCTGTTTCTCGGGCGACCCTCATAGCAGTCTGAGCAAGACGCCAGGTGTAAATAAAGGTGGCAGTTTTTCGATCAAAGATATTCTGCCCATCATGGGCGATAAGTACGTGCTCGCTCCCTCCATCTGGAGCCCAGAAATCGACGGTTCGACCAGAAAAATCAGCCCTAGTTACGGCTCCAGGTATTCCGCGAACTTGAAAGCGCTTAATTTCTTTCATAATGGTTGAATCATGCCATGAGCAAACGGGCAATCTTCTGGTTTCGCAGAGATCTCAGACTGGCCGATAACCCAGCGCTACTTGCCGCGTTTGATGAGGCAGACGAAGTCATTCCACTTTTCATCATGGATGATGAAATTGCAGAACGTGCCGGTGAACATAGAAACGCATATCTAGCAGCATCTTTAAATGCTCTCAATGAATCAATTGATGGCAATCTACTAGTCGTTTCTGGCAAACCCGCAGAGGTAATTGCAGATGTGATGAAGCGATACAAAGCTGACTCAGTTCATTGTGCATTCCCATTTGCGCCTTACGGAAATACACGCGATGCTGAGCTCAAGAGTGCTGGAATTGAACTTCAACAAATAGGCAGCGGCTACGCAGTTGCACCGGGTCGAGTTCTTAAAGACGACGGCACGCCTTATCGTGTTTACACTCCGTTTTATCGTGCTTGGCTCGCCCATGGTTGGCGCGCACCCGTGGCTGCCCCGAAGAATCCACAGTGGGTTAAACCCTTGAAGGGTGATCAGACCATTCCACATTGGAAAACTCCAGAAGGAGTAAATATTCAAACTGCAGGAGAAAAAGCTGCAATGAAGCGATTCAAAGAATTTCTCAAGCGCGCTGCTGAAGATTACGGCGATGCTCGTAATATCCCGGGAATTGAAGGCACATCACGTTTGAGCCCACATCTTCGTTGGGGAGAGATTCATCCGCGCACGATTCTTGCTGCGCTTGGTCAATCTAAAGGACATGAGGTGTATCGCAAGGAGATTGCCTGGCGCGAGTTTTATGCCGATGTACTGCATAACAATCCTCATACCTCTCGTGATTACTACGATGCTAAGTACAAGAAGATGCGATATGACAAGCCGGGCACGAAATTTGAAGCATGGTGTGCAGGTAAAACGGGGTATCCATTTGTCGATGCTGCGATGCGACAACTTGTGAAAGAGGGATGGATGCACAATCGCACTCGTATGGTTGTGGCTTCATTCCTCGTCAAAGACTTACATATTGAATGGCAACATGGCGCAAATTTCTTTATGAAATACCTGATTGATAACGATGTAGCTTCGAACTCACATGGTTGGCAATGGACCGCAGGATGCGGAACCGACGCTTCGCCGTATTACCGAGTTTTCAATCCCATCGAACAAGGTAAGAGATTTGATCCTGATGGCGTTTATATTAAGAAATTTGTTCCAGAATTGGCTCATCTTGAAGGTGATGCGGTACATGAACCTTGGAATTCAGATGAAGGTTATAAGAATGGATATGAGAAACGTATCGTTGATCATGCAGCAGAAAGGCTTGAGTCGCTAGCTCGCCTTGAAGAAATCAAAGCGGCAAAACCACTCAAGCCTTAATTGCGCTACGAATTAGACTAAGAAGTTGGTGAACTGCCAAGGATCTTCGCGGTCTACCTTTTTGTTATTCCATCCTTCAAAGAGATCACGGCGATTCATTAACGGATTCCAGTCTGCTGCTTCGGAGTGAATTCCGCCCCAATATTTTTCAGCATACGCAAGAACTTCGCGCCAAGGAAGTTCATCCGGGACAAGTAATCCTTTTTCTGGATTTTTCATCGCCCATGCGACAGCCGCATACACTGCGGATGCGACTTGTACTGTGGTGGCAGATTGACCTGGGATGAGCTTGCGCGAAGTATGGATATCTAGAAGAGAACCAGTCCACCATGATTGGTATGGATGCCCCATTAATAGAACACCTAGGCGATCGTCACCCTCAGTAATTTCATCATTCATGATCCGTTGATTCTTATGCAAATCCCACGAACGCATCTCAAGTTCTTTCATGGATGAAATTGCTTCATTTGTGGGGCAATATGCGTAGTGAACGGTTGGGCGATAGAGAGCTTTTTCACCATTCCACACAGTTAAGTGATCTGAGATTGTGAACGCCTCGCCATGACGAATCACCATTCCATGGATTTCGAAATTAGGAACCCACGAACGAACCCATGTTGTGGCTCCGGGTTGAGCGATTGCGATTTGATTCTTTGGTCCAGAAGGGTGCTCGTAGGCATTGATTGGAAGAGTTTTTTCATGCGTACCCCAACCAAGTTCAGCGGGCGCAACTCCTTCTTCATAAAAGCCCTCAACCGACCAAGTATTTACAAACTCGCCCCATTGTTTAGGTTTGTTGGTTACTTGGGTGTCACGTTCTGAGATGTGAATTACTTTGATATTAAGTAGATGAGCTAAGTCGTTATAGCGCTCATCAGTGAGCGCGCTTTCGACGCCGTTAGCAGCTTTTCCATCTTTGAGGGCGCGAGTTGCGATATCAACCATCGATTTCTTAACAAGGTGCGACACAAGTCCTGGATTAGCACCGTGTTCGACAATCGCCGTTGCGCCAGACTTAGTCCACTTCGATTTCATCTCGCGCATCCGCATGTGGCGGTAATACAAAGTTCGCTCTAGAGGATGTTTATTTGATCCACCTTCGTAGGGATCCCATTCTTCGACAGAGGTATTGAGATAGAGCACACCATGCTCGTGGCACCAGGTAAGAATTGTGTTCGCATCAATGTTCCAAGCAAGATCGAGTAGAAAGTCTCCGGCTCTAAGGTATTTAGAAAGTTGGGAATCCAAATTCTCGCGAGTTATTGCATCTTGTACATAAGTAGCGCCTTGATTGAGAGCGTCTTGCACTCGCGCGCGATTGTCGCGCTGATCCATGATTGTGATCTGTTTTGCATCAACGAGATGCTCGATAAGAAGCGGTAGCACTGATTGTGAAACGGAGCCGGCACCGAGAATAAGTACTCGATTAGCGAACTTTTCTGCCAATTAGGGGACCTCCTTAGGGGTTTGTAACTCTCACCTCATATGTCGAGCTGTAGCAGCTCTTAGATTGATTCGGACGGCGGAAATTTACAACCTAGAGCCCCGAGCACCTAATTCCTCCCGCCACAGACAGACTCCCGAACCGGAGCGTTTTGCCTCATACATCGCCACATCCGCTCGCCTAAGAAGTTGGTCTGAGGCAATCTCACCGGGAACATTGAGCGCAACTCCTATGGAGACATCGAGTTTGAACGCTTGGCTGTCAATGTGGAATGGATAAGAGAGCGTGGCACGTAAAGCTAGGGCAACTTCGAATCCATCATCACCATGAACAAGCACTCCGAACTCATCACCACCAAGTCGAGCCAGAAGCGAGCCATGAGGAATTGCTCTTTCGAATCTTCGAGCGACTTGCGCGAGCAGTTGGTCACCAACATCGTGTCCATGCTCGTCATTTACCGGTTTGAAACCGTCGAGATCAAGAATGAGTACAGAGCCAGATGCTTCAGAAAAGTTTTGAAAATCGACCATAAATCTTCGACGGTTCGCTAGACCGGTGAGCTCATCAGTGCGAGCCAGAATCTGTTCGTTACTCATGTTTCTCGCATCATTGATAGCAACGCCCATGCGAATGAAAGAGAGTGCAATCGTTGCGAATGCTGGGGCAATGATGAATTGTGGAAAGTAATCAGGCTTGAGTACAGATACGGCAAGAATAGCTGAGCTTCCCAAGAGAGCTAGAGTCGCAATCGTGGGATTAAATGTTCGAGTTTTCTCTTCTTCATTGATGGGATGCCAGAAACTTTCAGCAATGATGATGAAACCAAGTAGCCATCCCATATCTGTGGCTGCTCCTAGTTGATAATTGCCATTTTCAGAGAGATATAGAAAGTAAAAATCAGAGACTGCATACGTAATAATTCCCATGAGCAAGAGAAGACTTCTTCGCGAGATTGAGCGTAACAATGTAAGCGTAACCGTCGAAATGATCAGGATTACATCACCTACTGGATAAAGAATTGCAACGAAAACTTCGAAGCGCGTACCAGATAGCCCACTCATTGCTGGCCGCAAGAGAAAAGAAGCGACAATCGTGGTGAATCCGAGAGTGATTATTAACGTATCTAGAATTTCTAAGGATCTGCTAACCCTGCGATGTAATAGAGAACGACTGATTCCAAATAGAGCGCAGGGATAGAAAAGTGAGTAACAGATTTCAGCGACAAGGTCTAAGTTCAGTGAGGTATATATAGTAAAAAAACTTGTCAGAGATGAAACGAAGGAACCGACAGTCCAGAGCAGAATGGCTGAAGCCAGGCCGAATCGCCCCTGAGAATCATCCAGGATGGGTGAAACAAAAATCGAAATCAACGCCAGAAGTGCGATGGAGTTGAATAGGAGAAGATCAAGAACTAATTCCGAGTGAGAACCATTTCTGAGAATTGCATAGGTAATCAGCGTTGCTATAGAAAGAACGCGAAAAAGTAGATAGGTTTTCACCAATTAAGCGTAATAAGGGAGAGTTCATGGAAAACCAGAAAGATGTATCGCGTCGTGCAGTACTTTGTGGGCTCGCAGTTCTCACGCTCGGATTGGTACCTGATAATGCTATTGCCGCGACTGGTGTGAAAGTGATATCAAATGGAAAAGTAGAAGTTACGCTCTCCCGAAACCCTGCGCTAAAAAAAGTCGGCGGGATTGTGCAATTCACAGATGGGTCTGGTCAAGAAGTCGCATTGGTTCGTACTGGCAAGGCAGCTAATGCATATCGAGCACTGAATCTTTCATGTACTCATGAAGGTACGAATGTTCAAAAGAGCGGTTCGAAATGGGTCTGCCCCAATCACCGCGCGGAATTTGCGCTTAATGGTGATGTGAAAGTTGGACCAGCGCGAGCGAATCTAGTTCAGATTCCCGTCAAGGTTTCAACAGCAAAAGTTGTTGTGGGTTAAACTCCGTCGAATCTTTTAGAGGCCTGGCTGGCAGGCGTTCTTGCGATTATCGAGAGTTGATTTAACTTCGGTCTGTGAATTCAGAACTGTTTGGGCGACATTTGCTTTCTGCTTTTCTTTCTTCGCAACTTCATTGATCTTGTCGCGCAAGCTTGCAGCAGAACGTTCGAAGTTTTTCGCCGCTAATTCGTAGCTTCGGGCCGCTTTAGTCCAGGTTTCAGATGCAGTGGTGTACTGCTTTCCGGCTGCAGTTGTGGCACCAGCTTTAGTTGCGTTATCAGCAGCAACCTTTGCTTCTGCAAGAGCATTTATTTGTTTAGTTTTTGCAGAAGCAGCTTTTGCATCAAATGCTTTTGCCTCAGCTTCATCAGCTGGAGCTTCCGTCTTCAAAGTTGCGATCTCAGCATCGAGCATCGTGGTTGCTTGGGCAGCTGATTCAGTGATTGTTTTTAAGCGAGCTGCAGCATCGAGATACAGTTTGTGGGAATCAACGCATCCAATCCAAACCCAGGTCAATTTCGCATTTTTTACAGTTGGATTCTTGGTGCAGACATAGCTATCTCCACCGATCTTGGTTTTTGCATTTGACTTGGTGCAGCGTGCGCCAGCTTTATTGGCGGCTTCTGCGGGGATAACGGCGGTTGTGGCCATCAATAAGGCAGTAGATGCAAGAAGAGTTGTGACCTTACCGATCGTCTTGAGTGAGTTACGCACGCCGAGCCTCCCAAATTGGAAAAAATCTATTCGGTAATCCTAAAGGTCTGACCCTCACAAATTGGTGAGGGAAACTCCACAAACTTCAAAGAGTTTGCTGAGAAACCCGCAACATCCCTCTTTAGATTACTTTCTCTGACGGACACGGACGTTCATGCCCACTTTTCTAACCAAAGGTCGAGGGGCAAAGCGCGAGATAAAGGAGAGGAGTTTGTATTGGCCTCCGGGAACGGAGATCGCCTTTCCATTAAGAGCTGCTTTCCAAGCATCCGATACCACTTCTTCTGCAGTCAACCAGAACGATTGTGGGACTGCGCCCATTTTCATTTTTCCGCGTTGGTGAAATTCAGTTCGGGTGAAACCAGGGCACAGTGCGTGAACTTTGATGTTGGTATCTCTTAGCTCAGTATGAAGCGATTCGGAGAGCACCGTGAGATATGACTTCGCGGCGCTATATGTACCACCGGCAATCCAACCTGCAACGCTTGAGACATTGATAATGATTCCGCTATTTCTCTCTTTCATATGAGGCAAAACTGCGTGCATGAGGCGCATGGGGGCAGTTACTAGAACATCAAGAAGCGCAATCTCTTCTGCAACATCACTTGTGGTAAAGCTCTTGTTTATTCCGAATCCAGCATTGTTAATTAAGACTTCAATTGGTCGGGAGAGATTCTGGAGTCGAAGTTCGAGTCTTCGAATATCTTCATCTCGAGAGAGATCGGCTTGGAAAACTTCTACTTCAATGTTGTGCCGAGCCCGCCATTCTTCGGCACGGGATTGAAGTCGTGGAAGATCGCGCGCAACAATCACTAAATCGTGAGAGTGAGAAGCAAGCAGGTCAGCAAATGCTGCACCGATGCCAGCAGTTGCACCGGTAACGAGAGCGATAGGACGGGTCTTACCTGTGTTGGACATTACCGAACGATATCGCTGGAATCCTCATCGCGAACATGCCATGAGGTTCCATATTCTTGAAGCAGATCCAAGAATGGTTTTGGAGCAAACCATTCAGGGCCGTTGACGCCGAGTGGCTGCCAAATTCCCTTATGAATTAATTCCATAGCAACAACTGGATTTACTGCGGTCTGCCACACAACAGCTTGGTCGCCATATTCCTTCATGGACCATTCGTTATCAATGACGTTATAGATGTACACCGCTTTAGGATTTCCTAACTTATCCAGTCCTCGTACGAGCGCGCCTGCGCAGGTTTTTCCTTTCATACGCGAACCTAGCGTTGCCGGATCTGGGAGTGATGCCGCAAGAAGGTCACGCGGCGCCACAGAAACTCCTTGGACTTCAACATTTTCTTTACGATCCATGCCAAGCATGTTGATGGTTTTAAGAATTTGAATGAACTCAGCGCCGAGGCCGTACTTGAAATTAACTTTCTTGGCGTCAATTTTCTGGGGGATAAGAACAACTTCTTCGTGTTCGACGTTGACGCATTCGACGGGACCGATACCTTCAGGGAAATCAAAAGTCTCAAGTTCGCTAAAAGGTTCAGTAGTGAACCAGCCTCGTCCATCTTCCCAAACCAGAGGAGGATTGAGGCATTCTTCAATCGTGGTCCAAATCGAGAACGAAGGAGCAAAGTTTGCGCCCTCAACCCGAAGATTTGAGCCATCAAAAATAGTAATCGAATCGATCCGACTAAAGAGTTCGTCATTGGCATACTTCGCAAAGATATCGCTCATGCCAGGTTCAACACCCATTCCTACTAGCGCATAAATCTTTCGCTCTTCCCAATTCCAATCGCGAGCAAATTGTTCATCGCCTAACTTCACACCAGTTTCACGATGTGGATAGTGAGGATGAGGACGCGACAAAGACATCGCCATATCTATGTAATTTGTATTCTCGATTTCGCAGGCAAGAAAGATAGGCATCACAAATCGAGGATCGACAGCATTGATTACAACATCTGGATCAGCTTTACGGATCAATTCGCGTAAGTCTTCAAGTTCGGCAGCATTTACTTGGGCTGCGGAGAATCGAGGATCTTTAACGCGATAAACGGCTTCTTCAGCGCGCGAGAGGGTTCGATCGGCAATTACCATCGAAGTTATAAATGACCTTCGAGATGCGATATTCGCTATCGCTCTTCCGACGCCGCCCGCACCAATTACTAGGGCTTTCATGATGTGAAATCAACTCCAAACGAGATTCGAGCGTAGGTTATCTCAGAGAGTATGAATTAGGCAATTTACCGTTCATATTCCGTGAATTATCATTAGATACTTCACATTTATTTCACATAATTACATTATGGAAAAAAATGAAAACAGGTCCTTGTAGCTCAGTGGATAGAGCAACCGCCTCCTAAGCGGTAGGTCGCCGGTTCAACTCCGGCCAAGGACACATAACTAATGCAGAATACTTTTAGTGATTAATTTGAAAACGCTTGAGTGCGCATGGTGCCCACCAATTCCAATCACCAAATAAACGCATCAGCGCCGGAACAAGAAATGCACGAATCAACGTTGCATCAAGCAGGATTGCAAACGCGACTCCAAAGCCCATCATCTTGATTGACGTGACACCACTAAGGACGAATGCTGCGAACACGACTGCCAAAATAAATGCAGCTGCCGTAATGATGCGAGCAGATTTCTGTAATCCGAGCGCAACCGCATCAATGTTGCTCTTGCCGGCATCGTGTTCTTCTTTGATGCGAGAGAGTAAGAAAACTTCGTAGTCCATCGATAATCCAAAAGCTACAATCGATACAAGCACCATAGTGTTGGTATCAAGCGTGCCGTTCACGATGAAATCCCCCAGCAGCTCTTTAAAGTTTCCATCAATGAAGATCCAGGTAAGAACTCCCATGGTTGCTGCAAGTGATGTGAAATTGAGTATCACTGCCTTGATTGGCAAGAGAAGGGAACCGGTAAATGCAAAGAGAAGCAGTAAGACGGTGATCATGATCCAACCAAGAACTTTTGGCATCGTGCTTGAAATAGCGCCTTGGGTATCTGTGTAATCAGCCGCGATTCCGCCAACCAACGTTCCTTCTGGGGCGGGGAGTTCGCGAATCTTGTGAATCAACTCTTCACCTTCTGGAGTCCTTGGCTTCATAGAGTGAATCGCAACTAATCGTGCCGCATTACCCACAATCTGTATTTCGCCAACTCGAACTACTCCAGGAATTTGCTTGAGAGCGGCCATGTATGTGGCTATTTGCTCAGATTGCTGAGCGCCATCGGGAAAGACAATTTCAATGGGATTGCTCTCTTGGCCGGGAAATTCATTAGCAATGAATTGTGAGGCTTGGTAGGCACGATCTGATTTTGGAAGTACATCGCTATCAATTTGGCTAAATTTAATATTCGTTATTGGAGCAATGAGAATTGCAAGTATTGCAAGAGATGCAGCAACAACACTCACAGGACGACGCATCACAAAGCGAGCAATCTGAGCCCAACGCCCATCTTCTTTTTGGACAATTCCACTGCGGCGCACAACACCTTTATTGATCTTTGTGCCAAGAATCGCAAGCAGAGCAGGAAGTGGAATGAGCGCACCAATCACAGCTAGCGCAACCACCGCTGCTCCCGCATACCCCATTGATTTCAAGAAGTTCTGAGGAAAGAAGGTCAGTGAAATAAGAGTCAAAACCACGGTTAGACCGGAATAGAAAACAGTCTTGCCTGCGCTACGTAAAGTATTTACTATCGCAGTTTCATTATCGAGTCCGCGTGCCATCTCTTCTCTAAATCGGTTCACGATAAGTAGCGCGTAATCGATTCCTAATCCAAGGCCAAGACCTGTTGTGAGATTTAGTGCAAAAATGCTGACATCAGTAATGAGCGTCAACAAATACATCGCAAAGAACGTGCCAAGAATCGCGGTTATCCCAACAACTAAAGGCATTGCGGAAGCTGCCATGGCTCCGAAAACGAATAGCAATAGTAAGAATGTAAGCGGAATTGAGACAGCTTCAGATAGTTTTAAATCGTCTTGAATTCTTCCATTGATGGCGTTAGCAAATACTGCGCCACCAGATGCATACACATTTAGTCCTTTGTAATTTCCGTCGTACTTCTCCTGATAGATACCACCGAGTTTGTCGATTTCAGTGAAGTCATTAGATTTCAAGTAGACAAAGATGAAAGCCGAAGTTCCCTTTTTGCTCTTGAGTGAAGGTGCACCACCTGACGACCAATAGGAAAGAACGCTCTCGGCGCTAGATTCGGTGCGAACTTGTGATTCAAGTTCTGTGGCAATTGCCACGACGCTTGGGTCGTCAACTGATTTATCTTTGGCATCAACGACAAGAACGACCGAAGGATCTTTTACTTTGAAGGTTTCATCGAGGTAATCCCATACCTTGGCTGAGTCGCTGTTTGGATCTGAGTATCCACCTGTATCGAAGCGCGCAAAGACTTGGGAACCAATTGCTCCTGCGAGAATAGTCGCGAGAAGGAAGAGAGATAAAACAACTTTCTTCTTGTGCGCAATCATGTGGCCAAGACGTTCGAACATTCAAGACTCCAGTTCATCTAGACAATGTTCAGATTATGCGCGTCTATTTGAACACTGTCAAGTTTTCGGGCACAATGGCGACATGGCAACACGCGCTTTAACGAAGTCCTCATATCATCACGGAGACCTCGAGAGCGCGCTTGTGGAAGCAGCAATTTCTCTAGTGCGAAAATATGGGCCCGATCACTTATCTTTAAGAGCAGCTTCCGCAGAAGTGGGTGTTAGCCCAAGTGCGTCTTATCACTATTTCCAAGATAAAGATTCTCTCGTTTCGGCAATTGGCGAGAAGTTATTTAACAATCTTGCCGAGATGCAAGAGCGTGCTATTGAAAAGATAACTGGAAGTGGCGCTCGTTCAGCCCGCGAACGTTTTGAAGCATTGGGAAGTGCATATTTCAAATGGGCGCTTGCCGAACCAAACCTGTACCGACTTATTTTTGGTGGCTTCTGTGAACACGATGCTTCAAAGAATCATGAGAATAAAGCGTGGTATTTATTGTCCCGTAGCCTTGACGAGCTCTACGAAGAAAGATTAATAACTAAGAGCGCCCGACAGGCTGGAGAAGTTGTAGTCTGGTCTGCAGTTCACGGCGCAAGTTCACTAATTATCGAAGGCTTGATGCCCAAGAACTCTTTTCCGCTTGTAATTAAGAGCGTGCAACGATCTTTGGGGATGAAATGAGCGAGATACTGCCGTCAATTACCTCTGATGAGATTGATAACGAGATAGATGTCACTCGTGATGAAGAGATCAAAGGCGACAAGCCGCCTCATCATGGTTAGTAATTAATCAGCTTTAGCCGGAGTAGCAGTAGGAGTAGGAGCTGGTTTCGGCGCTGGCGTTTCAGTTTTCTTGGTTTGAGAATCTGTTTTATAGAAACCAGAGCCTTTGAACACAATCCCAACATTTGAGTAGATTTTTCGAACATCTTTGCCGCATTCGGGGCATACGGAAATCGCAGCATCTGTGAAGGATTGCACTACCTCAAAGGCATGCTCACAGGCATTGCATTGGTACTGATATGTCGGCACGGGCGTAATCTTAGGGATGAGTTTTTAGCAACGCTAATCCAGATTCGAGGCCTGCGTGATATTCCAGATTCTCAACACGGGCGTTGCTGTCATGGTTATTGCAACTTTGCTCTCGCTCTCTTTTCTGTTACCAGAACGCGAGGGTTTCTTCACTATTGATGCTGCAAAGACAAAAAAGTTCCTAAATATTTTTTCTATTGCTTGGTTCTTAACAGCGATTCTAAATTTCGTTTCTCAACTAGCGCGAATCTTCGAAGCGTCAATGCTGGAAGTGTTGAACTTGACGGTTCTTCGATCATTCTCAACTCAAGTGACGCTAGGAAAACTATTGGCATTTCAGATTTTTTCTGCATTGGTAATAATGGTTTTCAATTCTCGCTTAAAGAAGAACGGAGGAGCGTTGTGGCTTCTTCTCATCGCGTTATCGGGATTTGTGGCGCCGATATTTGAAAGTCACTCAAGTTCCCTCGGAAGTCACGGTTTGGCGATTGGATCTTTAGTCATCCACGTGGTTGGACTTTCATTCTGGATTGGTAGCGTACTTGCTCTACTTCTCATGAGCGTGCAGGTTCGAGAATTTGCTTTATCGAGAGTCTCAAACATCTCGCTCTGGTCTTCTTCTGCAGTAGTGCTGAGCGGAGTGTTGAATGCGTGGACGCGCCTCAGGCTTTCGCAGGACTGGTTTACAAGCTACGGAGCTCTGATTTTTCTTAAGATTGCCCTGACACTTGTGGTGTTGATTATTGCTGCCAGAATTCGAAAGAAAATCTCAGTATCTCAACTACTTCCATTTGAAAGCGGCGTACTAGTTTCCATAATGAGTATTGGTTCGATACTCAATCACTTCACACCAGTCGAAACTGCTAGCGGCGCGTTCGATAAAGTTCGTGAACTTGTGGGAATCTCCATGCCTCAAGCTCCAACTTTAAGTCGTGTCTTTTTCGAATACGAAGCCAACGGTGTAATTCTTGGTTTACTTATTTTTGTCACCGCGTTGTACATCCGCGGAGTTATTGCGTTATCTCGACGCGGAATCAAGTGGCCGATTGGTAGAACGATTTCATTTGCGATTGGAATTAGCCTGCTTGATTACGCAACCAGCGGTGGACTTGGACTTTACGCTCATTTCTCGTTTCAGTATCACATGATTGCTCATATGGTTTTGAGCATGATTGCGCCGATTGCGATAATTCTGAGCGCTCCTATAACTCTCGCTCTGCGCACGCTTCCGATCGGACGCAATAAATCAGAGCGTGGAATAAGGGGAATTCTTATCTCGATTCTCCATTCAAAACCCACTGCAATATGGACTCATCCCATTATTGCCTTAGCAATCTTTGATGGCTCGCTTTTTGCTCTTTACTTCACGCCACTATTTGGAAATTTAATGTCTAGCCATTTTGGTCATCTGGCTATGGATCTCCACTTCATTGCAGCTGGAACACTTTTCTTTCATGTGATTGTTGGTATTGATCCCAACCCGCGTCGAGTGCACCATTTAGTAAGAGTTGTGATTCTCCTTGCTGCAATGAGCATTCATGCGTTCTTCTCTGTAGCGCTTATGTCAGCAAGCACATTAATTGATGGTGGGTATTACAAGCTTCTGAATCGACCATGGGCAAGTGATTTATTGAGTGACCAAAAAGTCGGCGCCGCAATAGGTTGGGCAATGGGAGAAATACCAATCGTCGTTGCTCTCATTGCGACCTTTATCCAATGGATGAGATCTGATGCCCGTGAAGCCTCACGCGCAGATAAAAGGTCTGCTGTAGACCTTGCGGAATACAACGAATATCTTCAAAAGTTGTCTTCTCGCGAAGATAAGTAGTATTCACCTATGGAATCGCTCTTCTCATTACCTGAGGAATATCAAGCACTGCGTGAAAGCGTGCGATCGCTTGCTGATAAAAAAATACAACCTTTCGCCCATGATGTTGATGCCCAAGCTCGATTCCCACAAGAAGCTTTTGATGCGCTACAAGGTGCGGGACTGGCAGCGGCCCATGTCCCAACACAATATGGCGGCGAAGGTGCAGACGCACTTGGAGTTGTAATAATCATTGAAGAAGTTGCGCGAGTATGCGCTTCCTCATCTCTCATTCCTGCCGTAAATAAATTGGGTTCGGTCCCATTGATGTTGGGCGGAAATGAAGAACAGAAGAAACGTTGGTTGACGCCTCTTGCCCAAGGTAAAGGATTTTCATACTGCTTATCTGAGTCCGAAGCAGGCTCTGATGCAGCCGCAATGAAGACGCGTGCAGTTCGTAAAGGTGATGGCTGGGTTTTAAATGGCAGCAAAAAATGGATTTCACATGCAGGTTTCTCAGATTTTTATACGGTACTAGCGTCAACAGATCCAGAAAAAGGAAGTAAAGGAATCACGGCTTTTGTCCTAGAGAAAAGCGATTCCGGAGTTTCGTTCGGAGCATATGAAAAGAAGATGGGCTTCAAAGGTTCACCGACTCGTGAAGTTTATTTCGATAATGTTGAAATCGGCGATGATCGTCGTATAAGTGAAGTCGGAGCAGGCTTTGCACTTGCAATGAAAACTCTTGATCACACCCGCATTACCATCGCCGCTCAAGCACTTGGTATCGCCCAAGGAGCATTTGAAGTAGCCACAAAATATGCTCATGAACGTAAACAGTTCGGAAAATCAATTTTTGATTTCCAGGCGGTTCAATTCATGTTGGCAGATATGGCGATGGAGATTGCTGCTGCTCGGCAACTTACATATGCAGCCGCAAGCAAAAGCGAAGAGTTAGCTTCCGATTTAACTTTCTTTTCGGCTGCATCCAAATGCTATGCGACGGATGTTGCCATGAAAGTTACTACTGATGCGGTCCAAGTTCTTGGTGGCTATGGTTATGTAAGCGACTATCCCGTCGAACGCATGATGCGCGATGCAAAATTGACTCAGATTTACGAAGGCACTAACCAAGTCCAACGTTTGGTTATGGCTCGAAACCTTAATTCTGTTTTGTAAATCGAACTAGTAGTTCGGGAGTTGCTGCAGCATTCACTCTGCAATCATGTGGCTCGCTTGGAATTTCTTCACTTGTGAGTTCACCGGCATAGACCAACGCTATGGAATAAGCGCTTAAGTTCTTGAGGGCTCGATCATAGGAACCGCCACCCTGGCCGAGTCGATTACCGTGTTGATCAACATGGAGAGCGGGAACAATCACCAGGTCGATAGTTCCGAGAAACGGTTCTCCTCGAGGTTCAAGCACATTTCCATTTCGAACAAGCGAATTCTCAGATCCATCCCACTGAACCCATTGCAGATTCTTATCTGGCAAAGTTTGTGGCGCTAAAAGAATTTTGTTCTGAGCAAGAATTTCTCGATTGATTCGAGTTGTGTCTGGCTCAGTTCCATAAGAGATGTAACTTGCGATGACAGAGGCTGAAGTGAACTCTTCAGAGGAGATGAGATGTTCCCATTGAAAAATATCCCAGTCGATGGCTTCTTGATGAAATTCCCGCTCTGCGCGAAATCGAGTTCTCAACTCAACTTTTCTGGAATCCACAGGAAAATCGTAGTTACAAAGTAAGGTTGTGGCATGAGCGAAACGATGAAGGTTGCAGAACTGGCGACTGAACTTCTTGCGTTGGCAAAACCGCTCGCTGCATTTGATATGCCGTTACTTGATGCCCATGGCGCGACGCTCGCACTAGATGTCTCATCCGGTGATCGAGTAGTCATGAAAGCGGGCTCCCGTATCCGTTCAACTCAGATTGGTTTAGCTGCATCATTGGGACTTGATCACCTTCCAACTCGCCCCCAACCACGAGTAGTTGTTATTTCGGCAGGGGATGATCTCGTGGAACCAGGCTCTCAACTTCGCGACGGAGAAGATGAGTTTGAGGCTAATTCGTGGCTTCTTACGACGGCAGTAAAAGAAGCAGGCGCTGTGGGATATCGAGTTCATACTATTCCTGAGACTGCTGAGCGATTAAAAGATGTTGTGGAGGATCAACTAGTCCGCGCCGATTTAATTGTTATTTGCGGCGAGAGTCATGATGAGTCTTTCGATTTAATCTATTCAGTTCTGCAACAACTTGGTTCGGTTCGTGAAGTTGCACCCACGATCGAAGGCACTGGTCGACATGCGTTTGGAACAATTGGCCCTGATCAAACCCCAGTCGTAGCACTTCCTGGTGAATCGATTTTTGCTTATATCTCGACTGAGTTATTTATTCGACCAATGATTCGAAACATGATGGGCCTATATGACATCTATCGTCCAGTAATTAAGGCGACTTTGACTAATGATGTCTCAAGTGAATCTGGTCGTCATGCGTTTGTCAGAGGAATTCTGTCGACTGATAATCCCCAACGGCGCTTGATTACCGCCATCGAAAATCAAGGCGACTTGGTTGGGTTATCGGATGCAACTGGATTGATTGTGATTCCAGAAAATAGCGCTGGTGCACGCGCCGGTGAGGAAGTCGACGTATTGGTTCTCGAACGTCGATTTACTTAAAGTTATGGCTCGAATCTCGGCTGCACATTGGCCGTTGGTCCTCACAGATGGAGAATTGATCTTGAAGGCCTTGCGATACCGCGATCGAGGAGCGTGGTTAGCAACGCGACGTAAAAATCGAGAATGGCTCACTCCCTGGGAAGCAACATCCCCGATCGCTGAAGAAAATAGAAATCTCCCAACTTTCTTCGAAATGGTTAAGTATCACCAACAAGAAGGACGGGCCGGTCGCTCGTTGTCTCTAGCAATGTGGTTCGAAGGCGCGGTGATTGGCCAAATCACTCTGGGCGGAATTTCTTACGGTGCGTATCGCGGCGGACATATTGGCTATTGGATTGATAAAGAGCACGCAAGTAAGGGGCTCACAACTCGTGCGGTACGGGAATTGACGCGTTATGGGCTGGAAGAACTTGGTTTACATCGCATCGAAATAAATCTAAGACCTGAGAATGTCGCATCAAAGCGGGTTGCCGAAAAAGCTGGCTATGAATTTGAAGGTTTACGTCCTCGGTATTTACATATTGATGGGCAATGGCGCGACCATCTCTGCTTCGTAAAAGAAAATCCACGCATTTAACTTCACAAAAAAACTAGCTCATAAGTCGGGGGAAATACCCGAAAAGTCCAATTGTTACCTTTAGGGTTGGGATTCGTGGGATCAGGACTTATTTACCTCATCATCGTGGGAATGTGGATTGCGTATTTCCTACCCCGATGGATTTCTACCCATGAGGAAGTTTCCGGTCGCACAGTAGAAAAATTTGAGAAGACGATGAAGGTTGTGGGCGTTACTTCTGGAAATGCTGCTCCCGATTATGAAGAGATTGCACAACGTCGAGAACAACAAGTCGCAATTCGAAGAATTCTTTTCTTTTCGATAATTGGGCTATCCATAGTCATTTCGATTTTTGCGATTGTCGGTTTAGTGTCACCGATTATCATCACACTTCCGGTTTCAGCATTTGCACTGTATGTTGTCCATGCTCGCCATCAAATTCATGTTATCCAAGATGAGATTAAACGTTCTCGATCAATAGCAAATGTCACTGCTCGCCCTTCGTCGAGAAACTATTCTGAGATTATTGCTCGCTCCAAGAGTGCGGAAACAAAGAAGATTATTTTTGAGGGACTTTCTGCTGGCGAACAATGGACCCCGCTCTCAGAACGAGTCGCAAGCTACGCAGAAGAAGTTCATAGCATTGTTATTCTTCCCAAGGGAAGCGCTCAAGATCAGTCCAAAACATGGGAACCAACTTCCATTCCAACTCCTCATTATGTAACCGCCTCAAAAGCGGCGCCACAACGTAGAGTCATTGACTTAACAATTCCTGGCGCATGGAGTGAAGCCCAGGAACGCGCGATGCGAGAAGCCATGGCGCCTGCTGCTGATCAGATTTTTGATCAAGTTCAAGCTGATGAAATTGAAGAACAGATTCGCACTCAGCGCGCTTCCGGTGAATAACTAAATCCAGTTAGCAAACCACATTCGCGCGTACCAATCCGAGTAATTCATGACCCCACCGACAAAGAGCGGGAAAAAGTAGATAAAACATAGAAAAATCAGGGTTAAGACGCCGAGAGAATAACGTCTACGAACTGCTCGCGTTTCAGGATTCTCAAGTAGCTTCTGTAGAACATAGGTGATTCCAAGAATCATAAATGGTTGAAATGCGATGGCGTAGAAGAAAAACATCGTTCGATTTGGAAAAGCCAACCATGGTAGATAACTTGCGAGCCAGAACATGAGAATCAATCCAGTGCTTCGCTCTCTTCTATAGATGAAGTATCCGATTGTGACAAAGAGCGAGATAAGTCCAATCCACCACAATAGTGGCGTTCCAATTGCGAGCACTTCTTGAGAGCAACTTTCACTTCCACAATTCTTAGGAGTCGCGTAGAAGAAAGAGGTTGGTCTACCAAGTATCAACCAATTCCACGCGCTTGCTTCGTAAGAGTGTTCCGTAGTGAGTCCAGTATGAAAATTTAGGATCTCACGATGATAGTGATACCACGACACAAGTGGATTCGATGAGTAGTTACGGCTCCAGCCATTGTCACTTAAAAACCAGCCAACCCAAGAAATCAAATAAACAGTGAATGGAATGAGAGCGCATTGAAGAAAAGTTTTAATCACTTGCCGTTGGTGAATCAAAAGGAATATTCCAAGCGCCGCAACAACGTAGATCGCGCTCCACTTTGTTGCGAGAGCAAGTCCAAGCGTTAATCCCATTAACCAGTATCTAGCGGTGATGAGTAGATAGAAAGAAAGTAAGAGAAAGAATGATAAGAAGATATCCAGGAGCGCTGTTCTTGACATTACAAGATGTAATCCATCGAGAGCCATGAGAGCAGTTGCAACGAAACTTAGGAAAAATGAGGAGAATAATTTCTGCGCAATGAGATAGACGAGGAGAACTGAAAGAAGGCCGATGACTGCTGCGCTAAAACGCCACCCGAAAGGGTTATCACCGAAGAGCTGAATGCCCAGCGCAATCGCCCATTTTCCGAGTGGTGGATGTACAACGAATTCAGCAGCTCCCTTATCGAGCTCCAATCCAGAATTCAGATAGTCGCGCGCACCATCAACGTAATAGACCTCATCAAAAACCAGCTCATTCGGTCGTCCAAGATTGATGAAACGAACTGCGGCAGCAAAGAGAAGCAGAGTTGTGATGAGGAATCGCTCTTGAATTCGAGGCGTGATTCGGCGATCGAACCCAGCCAAGAATGCGCTCATGAGAGCCAAGGATACTGACCCCCATAATGAGTCAGTGAGTGAACTTATCTTGGCGGCAGTTCCCTTGGGGAACATCGGAGATGCATCAACTCGACTCAAAGAGGTTATTTCCTCCGCTGATGTGATTGCCGCTGAAGATTCGCGTCGTTTCTTGCGTCTAGTAAAAGATCTCGAGATTGAATGTTCAGCTCAGATTCTCTCGTTCTTTGAGGGAAATGAGAGCTCCCGATTAAAAGAGATTGAAGCAGCTCTCAACTCTGCGAAGAAAGTTGTACTTGTCACGGATGCCGGGATGCCTTCAGTAAGTGATCCGGGTTTTCGGGCGGTACGGATGGCAGTTGAAAAAGGTTTTTCGGTAAAAGTAATTCCAGGACCCAGCGCTGTTCTTGCCGCACTAGCACTCTCCGGATTGCCTACGGACCGTTTTGCATTCGATGGATTTCCACCTCGCACTTCGGGTGCTCGCGAACAATGGTTTGAGGAACGCGCCCATGAAAATCGCACACTTGTTATTTTTGAAGCACCCCATCGAGTTGTAGAAACTCTTGAATCACTTCGCAATAGTTTCGGTGGTGATCGACAGGCTGCAATTTGTCGAGAGATAACAAAAACTTACGAAGAAACAATTCGTGGCTCTATTGATGAACTCTGTAAGTGGTCTACTAGCAAAGAGATGTTGGGAGAATTCACCATAGTTTTAGCAGGTTACGATCCTTCGCAACTTTCGATTTCTGACACTGAAATCGCCGTAATCGTTCGTCGCAATGAGGCTTCTGGGATTACCCGCAAGGAAGCAATATCCAAGACCGCTAAGGAATTGCAGATTCCAAAGCGGAAAGTTTTTGACATCATGGTTAATGAGAAGTAGATAGAATCCCGCCTATGTCGAGCGCTCAAAAGTCGTTTTATCTCACGACTCCGATTTACTACGTTAATGATGCGCCACATATCGGCCACGCTTACACCACAGTTGCTGGAGATTTCTTAACTCGTTGGCATCGTCAAAAAGGCGAGGATGTTTGGTATCTAACGGGAACTGACGAACATGGCCAGAAAGTTATGCGCACTGCCGAGGCGAATAACACCCCACCTCAACAATGGTGCGATCGACTAGTAGAAGAAGCCTGGATACCGGTCTGGAAACATTTGGAAATTGCTAATGATGACTTCATTCGAACTACCGAACCGCGGCATATGGAGCGTGTTCAGAAATTCCTCCAAAGTTTGATGGAAGCAGGCTTTATTTACGAAGGTAAATATGAAGGTCCATATTGTGTTGGATGCGAAGAATTCAAATTGCCTGGTGATCTTGATGAAGGAAAATGCAAAATCCATTCAAAACCTGTTGAGATGGTGAGTGAAACTAATTGGTTCTTCAAGCTTTCAGCTTTTGTGCAGCCGCTTCTTAATCACTACCAGAAAAACCCCGAAGCCTGCGAACCTGCAAGCGCTCGTAATGAAGTCATAGCCTTTCTTGAAGGTGGAGTCTCAGATCTCTCGATTTCTCGCTCCACCTTTAATTGGGGGATTCCAGTTCCATGGGACACAAAACAGGTTGTATATGTCTGGTTCGACGCGCTCTTAAATTATGCGACGGCGGTTGGGCTTACTGATTCACCTGAAAGTGAATCCGGAAAGTTCTTCAATAAGACTTGGCCCGCTGATGTACATCTTGTTGGAAAAGATATTTTGCGCTTCCATGCGGTGATCTGGCCAGCAATGTTGATGGCTGCAAATCTTCCGGTTCCCAAGAAAGTCTTTGCCCATGGTTGGTTACTTGTTGGCGGAGAAAAAATGAGCAAGAGCAAACTGACTGGAATTGCTCCCTCAGACATAACGAACCACTTTGGAGTCGATGCATTTCGTTATTACTTCATGAGGGCGATTCCCTTTGGAAGTGATGGCTCGTTCTCCTGGGAGGACATGGCTGCTCGATACACCAGCGAACTAGCTAATGACTTCGGAAATCTTGCGTCGAGATTAGCTGCAATGGTGGAGAAATATTGCGATGGAGTTCTACCCAATGTTGCCCATGATTCACATCTTGCCCAAGCGCTCTCTACAACCACTGTTCAAGCTGATACCGCAATTACTGCATTAGATTTTCAAGGTGGCATAAATGTCATCATGGAATTCTGTAAGACCGTGAATGGATATGTGACCACAAAAGAACCGTGGGCGGTTGCGAAAGATCCATCACGAAAAAGTGAGTTAGATGAAATTCTCTACAACACAGCTGAAGCACTTCGCGGGTTAGCAGTTTTGTTACATCCCATCATGCCGATTTCAACCACGAAACTTTGGCGTTCATTGGGAGCTGAAGACACTCTTGGACCTATCAATTCGCAGAAAATCAGCGATGTTTTTCATTGGGGACAGCTCAAACCTGGCAGTCGTATAAATAAAGGCGAAATCCTCTTTCCGCGCCTTCCTGAACTCGAGAGTTAACGGCCACATGGCAGATCGTCACAACAGAGATCTTGATAGAAAGCCAGCTCCGTTACCTCAAGCTCTTCCCGTTCCATGCGCAGATTCTCATGCCCATCTTGAAATTGTCACTAATACCGAACCAGACCATCTCGATGTTAAAAGAGTGCTTGATGAAGCAGCAAGTGTTGGCATCAATCGCATAGTCCAAGTTGGCTATTCCGCGGAGCAATCAGAATGGTCCGTGCGTTGTGCGGATAAATGGAACTCACAGGTCGTTGCTGCTGTTGCGTTACACCCCAATGAGGCTCCCGTCGTTGATGATTTAGAGAGCGATTTAGAAACTATTGATCGGTTAGCGGGACATGCTCGGGTTAGAGCAATTGGTGAAACAGGACTAGATTTTTTTCGCACCGAACCTGCTCTTCAAGACCGACAAATATATTCTTTTAAACGTCACATAGAGATGTCGAAGCGCCATAAGAAAGCACTTGTCATCCATGATCGCGATGCCCATCGTGCTGTTTTAGATGTACTTGATAGAGAAGGAGCGCCAGACATCACAATCTTTCATTGTTTCTCTGGCGATGCCGATATGGCACGCGAATGTATCGATAAAGGTTATGTTCTCTCTTTTGCCGGCACGGTGACATTTAAGAATGCTCCACAGTTACGTGAAGCAGTAAAACTAGTCCCACACAATCAGTTACTAGTGGAAACTGATTCTCCGTTCTTGGCTCCCTCGCCGCATCGCGGCTCTCTGAATACCCCAGCACAAATACCTAATATTGTGCGCTTTATTGCCGAAGAGCGCGACGAAGATCTCATCTCGCTCACGTCGGCTATTAGCGCAAACGTGTACCGGATTTTTGGATCCTTTCTCCCATGACCGTAACGCTCTTAGGAGCTAACGAGATTCGAGAGATTGCCACTTCTCTCGATCTTCATCCAGCAAAATCGCTGGGCCAAAACTTTGTTATTGACGCCAACACCTGTCAAAAAATCGTGCGATTAGCAGTAATTAATCGTGGGGATCATGTTGTTGAGATTGGTCCAGGATTAGGTTCACTCACTCTCGCCTTATTGCAAGCAACGGATCGAGTCACAGCGATCGAAATCGACCAGCGCCTGGCACATAAGTTACCGATTACTGCTCATGCACATGGAGTGCGGGAAGGTCAGCTCACCGTCATAAATCAAGATGCAATGAAAGTATTTGAACTCCCAGATGCGCCAACCAAGTTAGTTGCAAATCTACCGTACAACGTTTCAGTACCAGTTTTACTAACTTTCCTGGAAAGATTTCCAACCATCACATCGGGAGTCGTGATGGTGCAGACAGAAGTTGCAGAACGATTGGCCGCCAAACCAGGAAGTAAGGTGTACGGAGTTCCAAGCGCGAAGGCAGCTTGGTGGAGCGATATGATTTTGGCCGATTCAGTTTCACGATCCGTTTTCTGGCCGGTCCCAAATGTTGACTCTTCACTCGTGAAATTTATTCGGCACGAACCTCTGGGTGATGAGCCGCTTCGACGCATCACTTTCGATCTGATTGATCGTGCGTTTGGCCAACGTCGCAAAATGCTGAGAGCAATTTATTCGGAGATTTACGGTAGTTCAGTCGAGGCGGAACATGCGCTGGCTAGCGCTGGAATCGAGCCAACCACTCGTGGTGAATCACTTTCGGTTGAAAGATTCACCGCAATCGCGAAACAACTTGATAGGCGATAAACCGCACAAAGTAATACGCTCGCCACATGTCCTCTGCGGTTACTGTGCGCGTGCCAGGCAAGATCAACCTGCAGCTCTCAGTCGGTCCACTTCAGAGCAATGGATTCCATCCCGTGGCAACAGTCTTTCAAGCAGTTTCAATATTCGACGATGTGCGGGTTTCGGTGACGGACGAAACAGGTATTCACATACATTCAACAGGAAAGCATCTTGATCATCTTCCTTTAGATCACACCAACTTGGCTTACAAAGCGGCCGAGATCATGGTCAAGAAATTTGACATTGCCGATGGAATTTCAATCTCACTCACCAAGGAAATTCCACTCGCTGGTGGAATGGCGGGAGGAAGCGCTGATGCCGGCGCAACAATTGTTGCCATTGATGCTCTTTATAGTTTGGGATTAAAACGTAATGAAATGGAACAGATCGGCGCAGCTCTTGGTGCAGATGTGCCTTTCACGATTTCGGGTGGAACTGCAATCGGAACTGGCAAGGGTGAACACATCACTCCCGTTTTATCTCGTGGTTCCTACAACTGGGTACTTGCTCTATCAAGTTCTGGTTTATCGACTCCGGCGGTTTATAACGAGTGTGATCGATTACGTGAAGGTTTAGAAGTTGCACCACCCCACATCAGTGATTCTCTATTGCATGCTCTTTCTGCCGGCGATGCAGTTGCGCTAGGTAAAGCGCTATCTAATGATCTTCAACCTGCCGCCTGTTCACTCAAACCTGCACTTCGTTTAATTCTCGATGTTGGACTTGATTACGGCGCACTTGGCGGTTTGGTTTCAGGTTCAGGGCCGAGTGTTGCATTCCTTGCTGAAAATGAAGAACACGCCCTTGATCTTGTCGTAGCGCTAACATCAAGCGGAGTAGTTGGAAATGTTGTAAGAGCAAGCGGGCC
>Ga0075471_10000035_pt1 | contig 55222 bp, 89 predicted proteins | sample DEB19_08_DNA_2_FD_74787 | JGI IMG/M metagenome (GOLD analysis project Ga0075471, IMG submission 74787) | Aqueous microbial communities from the Delaware River and Bay under freshwater to marine salinity gradient to study organic matter... | ecosystem: Environmental > Aquatic > Marine > Coastal ...
GAAACCGACAAGCCACACCCCGCCCGATGGGACGTGGCGCGAGAGAAGGTGAAGAACCCGTGAGTCAACTCAAGTGGATTGCCTACGCGAACGCCCTGCACATCGCCGCAGGCACCGAACCCATCTGTGACCTGAGTCACACCCCTGTCAACCAAGGTTTGCCCTGCCCGGACTGCCTGCAACAACTCGTCGCCAACCTCAACAGCGCGTTCGAGACCGTAGTGGCGGCACCCTGATGGCGAAGAAGAACTCCCTAACCCAAGCCACCCGGATGAAAGTGATGCGGCGAGCGTTGTACCGCTGCGAGAACTGCGGCTCCGACCTGCTCAGCGTCTCCGTCCACCACCGTCAGCCCCGAGGAATGGGCGGCACCCCAGACCCAGAAGTCCACGCCGCTCACAACCTGCTCGCCTTGTGCGGCACAGGCACCACAGGCTGCCACGGCTGGGTCGAGTCACAACGCCTCGAAGCGAAACTGCGTGGGCTGCTCGTCCCGATGGGCGCTGACCCCGCCACCACACCCTTTCGAGACCTGCGCGGACGGTTCTGGCTGTTGCTGCCGGACTTCACGCGAGTCCGCTATGTGAACGAAGAGCCTGACGACAACTGAACAACCCCAGTTGTGTACACTGGGGTTTATGTACGCGCTCGACCACTACTCCCTGCGCTATGACAAAGCGCCGTGGACAACCAACGCCGAACGCGCTGCATCCCAATGGAAACGAGCCGAACTTGTCCGCGAATGGCGCTACGCCTTCTCAATGCTCGCCCGCCAACAACGCATCCCCACAATGCAGCACATCGAAGTCGAAGTCGAGGTGTTCCAGAAGAGCGGACGCCTACAAGACGTAGCCGCCTGCAACCCCGCAGTCAAAGCAGCCATCGACGGCATCGTCGACGCCGGAGTCATCTCAGACGACTCACCCACCTACCTGCACTCCATCCTGTTCCACGCACCCCAGCGCGGAGCATCCTGCCTAGTCATCCACATCAAGGGACTGGCAACTCAACCCACCCATCAGTATCATCCAGAAACGGAGCAACCCCGATGAACCCGACCCTCCAACGGGAGGCAACAGTGAACAAGTGGGACGAACAGAAACTCGAAACCGTCAAACTGATGACCCATATGATTCGGGAACACCAGAAGTCCATCGCCAAACTGTCAGAAGAACGCCGCCGCACAATCCTGAAACTGCGGAAGAACCGCATCACCTACCGCGAAATCGCCGACTCGATGGGCACCACCGAACAGAACATCTACAAGATTATCCGCGACGACATCCCCCGCGACCCCGAAACTGGGAAAGCCAAGCGTGGACGCCCCCGCAAGGAGGTGACCCCAGAATGAGCAACCCCACACTCGAAGCCGTCATCGGAACCGAGAACGCCGAAATCGCGTTCGCGTGGTTCGCGGAATGGTTGAACGGACAAGCAAACCGCGAACTCATCGACGCCGACGAATCCGCAGCCCTCGCCCTCACCCGAGCAGCCCACCGACTCGCCCACCCTGAGGAAGCCTGAACTTGACCGAGAACATCCGACTGTCCGAAGCACAGACAGTCACCCTCAGCAGCATCAAACCCCACCCGGCGAATGCCCGACGCGGTGATATCGACCTCATCGCACAATCACTAGCACACCACGGGCAATACAAGCCAATCGTGGTCAACCGTGAAACCAAACAAATCCTCGCAGGCAACCACACCTACAAGGCAGCAAAGAAACTCGGCTGGAAATCCATCGCCGTCGTATGGGTCGACGCAGACGAACCCACCAGCCGCCGCATAATGCTCGCCGACAACCGCACCAGCGACCTCGCCCACTACGACGAACCCGTCTTGCGTGCCCTCCTCGAAGAACTCCCCAACCTCGACGGCACCGGGTTCACCCCCGACGACCTCGCCAACCTCACCGACATCATCGACTCACCCTTCCAAATGGATATGCGCCCCAAGCGGTCACCCAAAGACGACGAACACCGCCTCGTGCTAGGACCACTCACCGCTGTCATCGACCCAGACGCCTACGACGCTTGGGAAGAGTGGCTGCTCGAACAAGTTGATGAGAGCAAGCCCCGAGCCATCAAGTACATCAAGTTCGACCTCCTCGGACTGCCACAACCCACACCCCCCGTCCTCAAAGACCCCGCAACCCTCACCAGCCCCCCAGAACAAGTCACCGCAGACCTCGTACCCATCAACGACCTACGTCCCTACCCCGCCAACCCCCGAACCGGGGACATCGGCGCAATCGCAGAATCCCTCGAACGCCTCGGACAGTTCCGCCCAATCGTCGCCCGCCGGGGAGACAACACCATCCTCGCCGGGAACCACACTTGGCAAGCAGCCCGCGCCCTCGGTTGGCAATACATCGCCGTCACCTTCGTCCAATGCACCGACGAAGAAGCAGCCCGCATCGTCCTCGTCGACAACCGCACCGCAGACCACGGCACCTACGACGACAAAGCCCTCAAAGACCTCATCGCCAGCCTCCCCGACTGGAACGGCACCGCCTACACCCCAACCGAAGTCGCCGAAATCCTCGGAGGCGGAGCCACCAAACCCGGTCCTGACACCACGGGCAAGACGACCTGCCGCATCGGAAACCTCTCGTGGCGAGCGCCCCGCATCGACATCCACCGCTGGGCAGCAGGAAAGACGATGAGCGACGTAGCCGAAATGCTCCACATCCCCACCCAAGCCCTCACCGAATAAACCCCCGTACAATCCCCCACAAAGAACCCCTAACCGAAAGACCACACAATGACCAACACAATCCAAGCAATCGCCACCCAAATCAGCCACGCCCAAGACCTCACCGACGCAATCCACGACAACACCATCCGCCGCTACATCGAAACCCGCGACCTCCTCGACGCCCTCGCAACCGTCGGACTGATGCTCTCCCCCGCCCACCCAATCGACACCCACGGAACCAGCGTCACCTCAGCCGCCTACTTCGAAGCACTCAAGGCAAACAAGTGACCAGCACCCAAACCACCGAAATGTGCCCCAACATCACCCGATACAAGGGCAAACCAACCCCGCACCCCAGAGGCTCCAAAGACGGCTCCTGCCGATACTGCGAAGCGTGGCTACGCCGACAGAACAGGAAAGCAACACCGTGACCGACAAACAAGCCCCCAAGAAAGGCGGACGCCCCAAAGGGAGCCGCCTGCTCACCCCCGAACTGCAAGAACGGTTCATCGACGCCCTGAAGACAGGCGGATACATCGACGACGCCGCTGCCTACACAGGCATCGGAGCCGCGACCGCGTTCAACTGGCTCGACCGGGGACGCAAGGAACGCGAACGCCTCACCGCCTTCCCGGACGCCAAACCCGACCCCGTGGAAACCCCATTCGTCGATTTCTTGGAGGCAGTAGAAACGGCACGGGCAGCGACCCAGTTGCGTGCCATCGCCCAGATTCAGAAAGCGGCTGCTGACGGCACTTGGCAAGCAGCAGCGTGGTATCTGGAGCGTTCAGCGCCGGGTAAGTGGAGCCGCAAAGACCGCACCGAAATCACAGGTGATGGTGGCGGGGCTGTCAAGGTCGACATCGCGGTCGACGAGTTGGAGAAGAAGATTGCCCGGATTATGCAGAAGCGTGAGGAAACCACAGGATGAGCCGCATCACCTCCGGCGAACCTCGGTGACCGATGGGCAACTTCCGCTGTCCCTGTGGGTGTGGCTGTGGCGTGTACACCCCGAACCCGCCGAACCCTGTGTGTGGTCTGTGCTGTAGAGGGAGTCACGCGATGCTCTGGGATGGTGTGTCAGTGAGCGCCGACATTCCCACCGATGTCAGCGAACTCCGACAGGTTGCCTTTACCAATGAAAGCGTCACGTTCAACGCCTTTATTGACGGAAACGTCACGGGAGACGGTGGGCAGGGATGACCGAGTTGTCTGCATCGTGGTACAGGCAACCCGCCCAAACCTGCACCGCAATGCACGCAGGAATGCACAGATTGCAACGCCAAGCATCGACCCCTCGAAGGTAGGCACCTATGAAATGGCTCTGGCTCCGCTACGGCATCCGCAAAGGATGGGTCTCCGAACCCGCCTGTGCCACCCACGACGGGCTGCCACTGTCGGACGAAGAGGAACAGTTGTGGGAACAAGGCGATGACCCCTGCACCATCGGCGTGAGGGTCTGGATGCTGGAAGCCTGAGATGCGCCTCGTTGACCAACTCCTGAACGCCAGCCCACAGGAGCGGCTCCAGATTTACACGTCCCTGTCCGCCGAAGACCGGGCAGCACTCGGGGCGGTACTCGACGCTGAGGTCAACAACCCGTGGTCACGGTTCGAAGGTGACCCGGTCGCGTTCATCGAGGAAGGTTTAGGCGAGTCGCTGTGGTCGAAGCAGCGGGAAATCGCCCGCAGCCTGTTGACCCACAAGCGTGTGGCGGTGCCCGCATCCCACGCCCCCGGCAAGTCGCACCTGTCAGCCCGTCTGGTGGCGTGGTGGGTGACGGTTCACGCCCCGGGCACGGCGATGGCGGTCACGATTGCCCCCACGCACCGTCAGGTTCGCAACATCCTGTGGCATCACATCCGCAAGTGCGCTGTGCAGGCTCACCTGCCCGGTGAGGTTCTCACGACCACTTGGAAGATTCACGGCGACGTGGTCTCCTACGGCTTCTCCCCGTCCCCGTATGACGAAGCCGCCGCGCAGGGTATCCACTCCCCGAACCTGCTGATTGTGGTCGACGAGGCGGGCGGTATCGGTGAAGTCGTGGGACAGGCGTTGGAAGCGTTGATGACGGGTGGCAACACCCGCCTGCTACTGCTCGGCAACCCGCCCACGGACAAGGAAGACTCGTGGTTCGAAAGGTGCTGCAACTCACCACTGTTTCACGTCATCCCTATCGGCGCATACGACACCCCGAACTTCACGGGGGAGAAGGTCGGTCAGTGTCGAACCTGCCCTCCGACGATTGAGCCGCATCTGGTGTCGAAGCACCTTGTCGACCAGCAGTGGGTGCAGGACGTGGTCGCCGAGTTCGGTGACGATTCCCCGTTCGTTGAGGCGCGTGTCCACGCCCGCTTCCCCCGGGCTGTGGCGAACAAGGTCATCCCGTTCGCTTGGTGTGAGAAAGCCGTCGAGAACGAAGAACCGTTGGAAGGGGTGCGGCTCCGGCTCGGCGTCGACGTTGCCGCTGATGGCGGTGACGAGTTCGTGATTGCCAAGGCGGACGGCTACCGGGTGTCCATCGAACACCGCTCCAGCGGTCACGCGAACCAGAACGCCGTCGATGTCGCTTCGGTGGTGGCGACTCACATCGAGGCGGCGTGCGCCGAACACGCGAAACGTGGCGTGGCTGATGCGGTGGTCGTGAACCTCGACACCATCGGCTTGGGCTGGGGTGTCGTATCGGTGTTGCAGAAGTGGGCGGATGAGCGCCGCTGGGCTGCGAAGATTGTGCCCGTGAACGTGTCGGAGCGACCGAATGACCCGGACAAGTTCCGCAACCAGAGGGCTGAGATGTGGTGGAACGGCAGGATGCTGCTGCAACCCGACCCGCAGGGTAGGCAGCAGGTGCGGCTCGACGTTGACCGGGCTGCAATGGCGCAGTTGTCAGGACCGACCTTCAAGTCCGATTCGGCTGGTCGTATCCAGATTGAGTCGAAGATGGAGATGAAGCGGCGGGGTGTCACCTCGCCTGACCGCGCTGAGGCGGTGCTGCTGGCTCTGTACGAGCCAAGCAAGACGAGGGACATCCCCACCGTTGCGCCACTGTCGTTCGGTCAGTCGAACCAGTGGAGCGTCTTCTAGGACAGGCTGTCAGCAACCCCTGTGACGGCGTTCGCCCACATCGCTGGTGTGGCATCGTCCGGGCAGTAGCCGCCTGCCCCGCCAATCAGGAAGCGTGCCTTCGGGAACGCCTTGCCAACAGTGTGCATCACCTTGCGGTAGCCCTGCTCGGTGTAGTGCAGCCCCGACAGTGGGTCAGCCTTGTGCCCGTCAGCCCCGGCTGCGATGAACACGAGGTCGGGGTGGAAATCGCGTGCCACGTCGATGAACTCGTTGACCGCGCCTTGCAGCCTGCGGTCGTTCGCCAACGCTGGCAGTGGGCTGTTGTAGATGCCGAGCATCGGGTAGTCGCTGACCCCCGAGTAGGGGAAGATGCCGTCTTGGTGAATCGAGAACGTCATCGTGTTGGTGAAGTCAAGGGTCAGTTCCTCGGTGCCGTCACCGTGGTGGGCATCGGTGTCGAGGATGGCGACCCGCAGCCCAGCAGCGTTGGCGATGTCGGCGGCGATGGCGAAGTCACCGAACACGCAGAATCCGCTGGAGTGTTCCCGCATCGCGTGATGCTTGGCTCCGGGTAGGTGGACTGCGAGCCGTTCGCCTTGGATGAGCAGGCTGAGGGCTTCGAGGGTGCCGCCTGCGAACTTGCTGGCTAGGTTGCCAAGGTCAAGGCGCTTGCCGTGCCACTCGTTGCTGTACCCGTCGAGGACGGCGTCGATGTAGCCGTCTGCGTGTACGAGCGACAGTTCGTGCCGGGTGGCTTCCCGGGTGGCGTGCTGCACGACGTTGTGGCTGGTGGCGGTATGGTGGATAGCGCCTAGCCCGTTGGTGAAGCGGCGTCCTTGGGTTGGATGGTTCGGGTCGAACACCCAGTTCTCGTAATCGTTGTCGTGAATGACGTGGATGGTGGTCAAGGGTGGGTTCTCCTTTCGTGTCGGTTGGCAGGGTAATACACGGGGGTTGTGTTTCGGAACCCGGGGGGGGCGACCTTCTATCCCCGAGTCAGAAGGTCAGTCAGCCGGGTACAGGGCGAGCGACCAGCCGTTGATTGGCTCGGCGAACACCCCGTCGACTTCGTCAGCCAGTTGCCACGAAGCGGACAGCGACCACTCGAACGGTCCGTCCTCCCAGACGATTGCCCACTTCTTCACGCCGTAGAGCCATTCCCAGTTCTCGACGAGTTTCGGCTCGGGCAGTACATCGCCCCAGAAGGTGTCGCCGTATTCGTCGACGTATCGGGCTTTGAGTGCGCGGAGGGTCTGTTCCGCCTTGCGTTTGGTGAGATTCTTCACGGTGTCTCCTTTCGTTCGGAACCCCAGTGTACACTACCCCCGGTTTAGTTTCTCACCCGGGGTCGGTACCCCGGTGTCATCATCTAAACCCCCGTTTGGTATACTGGTACTACAAGGGAAGGGAGACCGATGAGACAACGCGACTCACAGAAGTCAAAGGTCTACGCCGCCGAGTGGCTACTCGACAGCGAAGACAAGCAACACAACAAACTCACGCTCGCCCAATGCAACGATTTCGTGAAGAAGGTGCAATCCCGCACCGCCTTGCGCGAAGAGTTCGGCTGGCGCTTGACCGACCCCATCACCGTTCACTCCGGCGCAGGGAACCGTAGAGCCTCGGCGAACCTGAGGACACGAACCATCAAGTTGCCGAAGTGGGCACGCAACGAGTTCACCATCCTGCACGAAATCGCTCACTTGGTCACCGCCGACTACGTCGCAGCGCACGGCGTCGAGTTCGCCACCAACCTCCTGAGACTGGTGCGCTCTACACTTGGCGTCGAAGCCGCTGAACACCTCGCCGCCGCGTTCAACCTCAAAGGCGTCAAGGTGCTGAGCAACGGCAAAGCCCGCACCCCCCGGGTTCCGAAGTCCCAAGCCGGATGGCACGCAGCCCAGAAGGAGCGGCTCGACCGGGTCAAGGCTGAGAAGAAGGCGCAAGCCGCGCTGGACAAGCAGGTCGTCGAGACAGCGGTCACGCAACAGTCCACGGTTGCTTGTCCGCAGTGCGGTGACCACAGTGAGGTGAAGGTGCGGCACTACCAAGTGCTGAAGGGCTGGAACTACGTCACCAAGGCGACGGTGTCGTGGGAGTGCCCGAAGGAGCAGTGCTGTCAGTCGGTGTACCGCCAACTGACCCCGTCGCTGGTGAAAGAGGTGGCTGCCTGATGGCTGTAGTGAAACGACAGAAGTTGCGGCTTGTCGACGCAGGCGTTGACGGGTACCGCACGCCGGACTTTCGATTCCACTTGCAACGTGGCGATTGGGATGAGGAGCAACTTGGCTCGACGTGGCGGGTGTTGGAGCGTCACGCTGACGGCTCGATGGTTGTGTTGTTTGAGGTTGTGGGGTTTGCGGCTGCCCGGGCTTGGTTGTTGGGGCACGTCAAGTCGCTGGGGTTGGATTACAACGCTGACCCCGGTGTCAGTAACTAAACCGGGGTATGATATACTGGTAGTACAAAGGGAAGGGAGACCCAAATGACCACCTACCTCAACGAGAACCGCTTGCGGGCGGCAATCAAGAGATTGACCAGTATCAAGGTCAACAACAAGAACGACTCGGCGTGGTACACAAGAAGCCTCGTCTGGGATGGATACGACAGGGCGCAAGAAGGGTGGTTCAAACTGCAAGGTTGCCGCTTCTCGGAAATCCGCATCGCAGAAGCCTTGGAACTGGTCAACGCTGGCTTCGAGGTTGAAGCCGCAGGAAACGCAGTGTGGGTTCGCAAAGCCGACCCCGCCGCAAAGAACTGAACCACGGTTTGATACACTTTGAGTCCAAGGGAAGGGAGACCCAAATGACCACCATCACCGCCACCACCGTCTGCATCGCCGGACACAAGAACGAAATCCAATCCATCCTTGTCGAGCCGGACGGCTCCGCTTTCTTCGGCAGCGACTACGACTTCTGCCTTACCTGCGGCGAACCCAACGACCGCGACCGCGCCATCTGGCACAACCAAGACCGCCCCGACTACGTCTGGATTCGAGGAACCAAAGTGAACACATCATCATTCGACGACGCAACCACCGCCGACCTGTTCAACGAACTGGCGAATCTGGTCGGGCTGGACGACCTGCTCGGCACCCCGGTGACCGACACCCAAATCAAACTGGGGCGCTCGGCGACCATCGCCATCATCAAGCGACTGTCCGTACTGGAGAACGAGGTCGCCCGACTGCAACCGCCGTTCTGACCGAAGGGAGACACAATGACTGACACCGCACACACGCTGAGTTCGACCGAGAACCTCGTCCTGATGGACTGGGTCAGCAGACAGCGTGACTTCGCGCTGGAGCAGTTAGCCAAAGGCGAGTGGGTCGCGTGCGCGGTCTGCTTGCAGATGCACACGACCGCGTGGGACTGGGGTCTGTGCCAGACCGAACAATGACACCCCGGTTGCAGACCGTCAATCCGGGTGATGTATCATCAGCAGTAACAAGGAAGGGAGACCCGATGAAACTCAGCATCAACCTCGCGCTCGACAACGCAGCGTTTGTCAACGAGGGCTACACCACAAACGACACAACGCTCGACGTGGACGCAATCTTCAAAGCGGTTCGCAAAGCCATCAACCAAATCGACGAACTGGCACCAGTAGACCAACTCAGCAACTTCTGGGTCAACGTCAAAGACACCAACGGCAACACCGTCGGTCGACTGACCATCACCGACTAGGAAGGAAACAATGACCAACCGTCTCAACCCGGCGCACGCCGGAGTCATCGTCAGCGAGCAGCACGGCTGGCGGGCAGGACTGCGAGTCATCGACTTCGCACACAACCACGGGATGCCGCTCACAGCGAACGACCGTCAAGCGATGGAGTTGTACGACGACAACCGTGTCGACGCAAGAGTCATCGACGAGACAGGCGACGCCATCGACCCCGCCGAGTGGGTCGGCTGGCTGCTCGACAAGACCGAGTCGTGGCTGCAAGACACGCTCGCACCCGAAGACCACTACTTCGGCTGGCGTGACGGCGACTTCCGCCTGATGTCGAAAGTCGAGTCGTGCGACTGCATCCAATGCTGCCCGAACCTGCACTGCGAGTGCCCGGACTGCAACACCCCGTGTGACGCGGTGTGCATCGCCGAGATGCAGTCCTGATGGGCAGAAACGCATCCCGCAAGGACATTGACCAACTCGCCAAGCGAGCCAAGAAACAGGGCTGGATAATCGAGATAACTCGGGGCTGCCACTACCGATGGGTAAACCCCGAGGGGCAGGTCTATCACTCGCCCTACAGCCCGAGCGACTGGCGCGGACTACTGAACCTGAAATCCGCACTACGAAAGATGGGACTGAAACTCGATGAGTGAGCGCATCGTCTGGAAAGCCGGGATGCGGTTCCGCATCAAAGGCACCCGTGGACGTTTCGAGATTCTGAGCATCGACCGTAACGGGAAGGTGTCGTGGGCTGAGGTCGACAGCAAGGTCGTGCTGCGGGTCGAGTACGTCGTCGACTTCGGTCAACACTTCGAACGTGGCGAGCGGTTCCTCGTCGACCTGAACACTGGGAAGGACATCAAGTGAAACCATTGCCAAGCACCCGTGTGGCTGAGCAGCGAGAGGCGGTCTACGAGCGCCGTCGTATCGACACCGGGATTCCTGATGAGGTTGCGGCTGCGCTGCGCGAGAACCGGGGTTCTGCGGCGTTCCACGCCTATGTGTGCCGGGTTCGGTGCGGTGGGCATCACGGTGCGGACTTCTGGACGTTGCAGGATGTCGCTGACGCCATCGGGGTGACCCGGGAGCGGATTCGCCAGATGGAGGTGAAGTGCCACTCGGAGGGTCACGCGAGGCACCCTGAGGTGGAGCATCTGCCGTTGGCGGACGCCACGTTCGCTGTCGTGCCGACTGGTCGGTATCGCTGGAAGCGGTTGGGTGAGGATGACCAGCGGCGGTTGCGTGCGGCGTATGTCGATGGCAGCAAGGTACGGGGCAATCTGCGTGCGGATGACCCTCGGCGTGCGGATGCGTTGGCGTTCGTGCATCTGTTGGTGGGGTTCGTGATGCAGGGCTATCCGTTGAAGCATCTGGCTGAGGTGTGTGGCTGTATGCCGCAGGCGTTGAGGTCGCGGTTGGTGCGGTACGGCTATCTGGAGACCACGGGCACGAGTCCGTCGTATCGCCCGAGGATGGCTCGGCGACACACGCACCCCAGTGCAGAGAACTAAACCCCCATATGATATACTGAGGGTACAAAGGGAAGGGAGACCCAAATGGACACCACCAAAGCCACCCCTCAGGTCGGCGACGTATTGGTCAGCAGTTACGGATACGACGCCACCTTCAAGAAGTTCTACAAGGTGACCAAGCGCACCGCGCAGACCGTGACCTTGCAACAACTGAACAAGCAGTTGGAGACCAACGGCGGTCCTAGCGCGTTCGCCACCGCGACCGATGTCGAGGTCGGCACGCCCTTTGTCCGCAAGGTCAAGCAGACCTCCTACGGCTGGGTTGTCAAGGTCAGCGACTACGAGTTCGCCACCTTCGTGTGGGACGGCACCGCCGAGTACGAGACCGCGCCGGGCTGGTACTGAGATGAACACCACGAAGACCGCCGCCCGGGAGTGGGCGAAGGATGTCCGCGAGTGCTTGCGGAACGCCGAGTGCTGGCTGCGTGAGGACGACTTCGACAACGCCCTCATCGCGGCTCAGGCGGCTGCCGCGTCCGCTACTTCGTTCTTCGAGGAAATCATCCGGCTGCTGGCTGAGGCTCCTCGGCTGCCCCAGTCGCACGTCGACCGCTGTGACTGCGGTGCGAAGTACTGGGAGGGCACGACGTGTGTGTCGTGTGGCGGGACGTGGAAGACCCCCGGTACCAGTAACTAAACCCCCGTATGCTAAACTGGTGTCACAAACAAGGGAAGGGAGACCCTGAATGACCTACGGAAGCCTGAACAACCTGATGTACGCGAACTCGCGTACAGACGAAACCCCCACCGTCGGAATGGGCGCGACTGTCGTCTACTGGACTGACCGCGTCCCCGCCACCGTCGTCGAGGTAAGAACCTTCAAGGGCGGCGCTCGCGCCGGACAGGTGCGCGAAGTGGTTGTGCAGTTGGACGCCGCGACCCGCGTGGACAGCAACGGGATGAGCGACGCCCAGTCGTGGGAGTTCGCCGCTGACCCTAACGGGGTGCGCTACACCGCCACGGTTCGCAAGGACGGCACGTTCCGGGTCGCCGGAAGCAGTCTGGTGGTGGTGCTGGGAACGCGCAGCAAGTACTACGACTACTCGTTCTGACGCGCCGAACCATACCCCGGTGTCAGCAACTAAACCGGGGTATGGTATACTGGTACTACAAGGGAAGGGAGACCCCAATATGGCAACAGCCACCTCGGTCAAGATGACCGCCACGCAAGCCCAGCAACTCTGGGCAGCAGCGAGCGCCGCAGCCCGCAAAGCGTTCGACAACGCCCGCCCGACACCGATGGTCGTCGGCACCCCCACCACACCGCTGGGTAGCGACATCGACTACACCAAGCAGACCTACTTCGTCCCCGACGGCGTCTGCGGCTTCGGCTGGTTGACCATCCGCCCCGCACGCGGCGCACTGGTCACCTACCTGAAGTCCAAGGGCATCGGCTACAACGGCTACTACGGCGGCTGGCAGGTCGGCGCTCACAGTCTGGGTGTCCCCAGCAGCCAGTCCTACGAGCGGAACTACGCCGCAGCCTGTGCTGCCGCTGAGGTCTTGCGGGCAGCCGGGGTGCAAGCCTTCGGTGAAGGTCGCCTCGACTGATGCTGACGGAGAACTTCATCGAGCGGCTTGTCGCCAAGGGCAAGCCGCTGGCGCTAGACAAGGAACTCCGCACCGAGGAGGGACGGCGGGCGCTGGAGGAAACGCTGGAAGTCGTGATGGACAAGTTGTACTTCCTCCACGAAGCCGACTCCGAACTCGACGATGTCGACTGGGATGACGCCATCGACACTGGCGAGTTCCGTGAGTACGGAATCTACGGAGCGGCTCTTGCGCTGCTCTACATCCAACGCCTATTATCAACCCGGGTAGCAAAGCGGGAGCGGTCGAAACTGGTCGCCGAAGCCAAGCGCAACTACGCCAATCGAAATGGCTTGCGGTACTCGCAAGTCCGACTGAACGGAACCACGAAATGACGAACCCATTGACCACCATCCCCGCCGACGTGCGTGCGGCACTCGCCGATGAAATCATCAAGCGATACACCCCGTTCGCGTTCACCTGCGACTGCAAGGGCACCGACCCGGAGTGCAAGCGAATCATCGAGTCCGACCGCTACGCCATTGGGCAGGCGCACACCGCAGCCCGCATCGCTGCGTTCATCACTGGAAAGCCAGACCGCTGGTGAACCCGGTGTTCAAGACCGCGCCGATTCCTACGCCGCAAGAGGTCGAGGACAAAGTCCGCGCCCGCATCATCCACGCCATCGAACGCGAGATTGAAGCGTCGCAGCACCTCAAAGGCAGCGACCGCTACTTCATCGGTGGGCTGCAAACCGCCATTCACATTGTGAGGGAGGTGCGATGAACGAGGGCACCTTGTTCGACACGCACCGCTGCCCAAACTGCGGATTCGAGAGCATCCGTGACTCCGAGCGGTCGCTCGACCGGGACGCCAAAGCCCGCAGCAGCGACCCGGACACCTCCGGCATCGCTGCCCGTATGGTGTCCGCGAAAGCCCGCACGATGCGCGTCAGGCTGCTCGAAGCGCACGCTCGATACCCGCAAGGGCTGACCGATGAGGAAGCCGCTGAGGTCGCTGGTATCAGTCTGCAATCGGAGTACGCAACCCGTTGCTCCGAACTGATGCGTGCCGCGTTGCTGATTGACACGATGCAGCGGCGTGTATCCTCGACCGGGACGCCTCGCCTTGTGCGTGCCATCACGCCCGCAGGAATGGAAGTGTTGCGTCGCAGGGAGGGCAGTGATGAAACTGCGAGTACCCCGTGAAGCGTGCATCGCGTTCGCTGTCGTTATGGCAGTGGGCGGGATACTGACCGTCATTGTCGTGGCGCTACTGTCGGCGTTGAGTTTCTGATGAGACTGAATCGCCGCCCCGCTGACCCGGAGCAACTGCGGTATCGACTGGAACTAAGACGTTCCAATGCCGCCCAACCCCACCGTGCCAAGAACGCCTACAAACGGCGTCCTAAGCACAGGAAGGCTGGTTCTGATGAGTGACATCCGATTGACGCGCCGAGGGCGGCGTGTGGTCTCTGGTGCCGTTGTAGCGGTACTTCTGGCTGGTACTTGGGCTTTCAACTCCGCGTTCCCGGTGGACGTGGAGGGTGAAGCGACCTCGGTCGAACTGATGCGGATGGGCAAAGTCCCGCCGACCGACATCACCGCTCAACGGCGAACCGAGTTCGAGATGGGGTTGCTGCCACTGGAGGCTCCACGAGCCACCGTGACGCCCACGATGAAGCCCCGGGCATCTCGGGCTTCGTCCCGCTCCTATGCCCGTCTGCGTGTCATCCAGAAGGGTTGGGGGGCACGTCAGTGGGGATGCCTCGACCGCTTGTGGAATCGGGAGTCCCGGTGGAACCACCTCGCCCGCAACCACAGCAGCGGTGCCTACGGAATCCCGCAGGCACTCCCGGGGAACAAGATGCGCTCGGCTGGCGCCGACTGGCGAACCAACCCGCGCACCCAAATCAAGTGGGGGCTGCGCTACGTCGAACAGCGGTACGGCACCCCGTGTCGTGCCCTGAACCACGCCCTGAATCGCGGCTACTACTGATGGCGTCGACGCCTGACGCACACGCCAAGTATCGGAAGCGACCGCGTAGCGAGAAGAGCGTGCTGCGTTGCGGCGGTTGCGGCGGTTGGGTGTGGAAGCCGCGACTGGTCAAGCAGGGCTGCCCCACCTGCAACCTTCTGAGCGTCGAACCATCACCTTGCGACGGCGACTCTACGATGGGGGTATGACAGCCAAAGGCGACGACCAGTCCATCGCCTCCGCGATGCTGTCTGCCATCCAGCAGCACTTCTTCGATAACAACGCAATCAACACGGGGTGGGTTCTGGTCAGTGAATGGCTGGAACCCGAAGGCGAGTATTCGGTCGTGACGTTGACCGATATGCAGAGTCCGCCGTGGCGTCAAGTTGGCTTGCTGGCGAAAGCGTCGTTCGACTTGGAAAGCGAACTGGCGCAACCTTCTTCGGAAGACGAAGAAGACGAAGGCTGAACTGCTTGCGTGTTGTCGGACGCGGTCACTAGGCTTCGTGTCCGTGCCCCGTGACTACCCTAAGTTCGACGGCTCTCAACCTTGCGCTCAAACTGACCCGGAGTTGTTCTTCCCAACGAAGGGCGACACGAAGTCAGGCAAGATTGCGGTGAAGTTGTGTTGGGGATGCAACTGGCGCGTGCAATGCTTCGAGTACGCAATCCAGTACGCCCTCTGTGGCATCTGGGGCGCAACAACTGAGAAACAACGCATCGAGATACAGAAGAAACTAGGAATCAAACCAATCGACGTGATAATCGGTGGAAAGTAGGAACCAATGTCAACCAACCTAACCGTCATCGGGAACCTCGCGGCTGACCCGGAACTGAAGTTCACGGCGTCCGGCAAAGCGGTAGCCACGTTCACAGTCCTTGCGTCCCGTTCCCGTAAGAACGAAGAGACCGGGCAGTGGGAGTCGTTCGACACGACAGGCTGGCGAGTGACCGCGTGGGAGCGGCTCGCTGAGAACGTCGCGGAGTCACTGTCCAAGGGTGACGGTGTGGTCGTGGTTGGCAGCGCGGTGTGGCGCTCGTGGGAGAAGGACGATGGCACCAAGGGCGGTCGTATGGAAGTGACGGCGCAGCACGTCGCCGTGGACTTGAAGCGTGGTGTGGCGAAGGTGACCCGGACAGCCCGGGTGGATGTGGCGTCGACGGCGAACTCCCGCACCACGGCGGTCGATGAGGACTTCCCGTTCTGATGCGGTTCTGGGGGTTCACGGTGTGGTCGGCGCTGCTCGGTCTGGCGGTTGCGTTCCACGAGCGGCTGGTTCCGATTCTGGGCTGGCTGTTCATCGTGGAGTTCGCACTGGTCGGGCTGCTGCTGGCTGTGGGTGAGGTGGGGGAGTCCCGGGCGCGGCGGCGTCAACTGACCGAGGATGACGTGTTGCGGTGGCTGGAGGAGAACGCGGGTTTCGCTGACCCCGGTGTCGAGAACTAAACCCCCGTATGCTAAACTGGTGTCCTGAAGGAGAGGAGGACACCAGTGACACGACAAAGACGCTGGGCTTGGACGGCTCTGTTCTGGGTTGTCCAGTGGCGCTTCGGCTCGACAGCCGCTGAAAGCCTGTTGGCAACCTTGCAGGCGTTCGGCGTGCGGGTGCAGTTAGCCTGACCCCGGTGTCAGTAACTAAACAGGGGTATGGTATACTAATACTGCAAGGGAAGGGAGACCCCAATATGACCGCAACAGTCCGAACCCCGGACGCCAGATTCGTGCGCGACCGCGCTGTCACATTCCGCTGGACAGCAACCACCACAACCACCGACGAGTTCGGTGACACCACACAAGACGCCGTCGAACTGAGCGTCCGCCACTCCAAAGAGCGCAAGACGCTCGTCGCCAACCTCAGCCCGGTGCAACTGGTCACCTCACGCTACGGCTACAGCGCACTGCGGTGGAGCAGCGACAACCCCGGCTGGCGCACCGCCACCAAGTCGGTCGCCCGGTACAGCCAGAAGGCGCTAGACGAGTTCGCAGCCGAGGCTCTGGCAGACCTCACCCGACTGGTCAACACCGCCCCCGCAGTACGCGAGGCGCTGGACAAGGTCGACGCAGTGAACGGCACCGCCACCGCCCCCGAGACAACCGCAGACGCGAAACTCGCGCTGCTGGCTCAATGAAAGGAACCCAGATGGCAAGAGGACACAAACTGCTCACTAAGGCGCTTGCCGCCAAACTGCCGCCGCTCGGCTCAACCGACGGCAAGGGCGACGCCGCCGTCGCGCAAGTCAAGTTCTTCAGCCCCTACTCGGGCTGGTACTGGTACGCCACCGAGTTCGACGGTGAGGACACCTTCTTCGGACTGGTCAAAGGCTTCGAGACCGAACTGGGCTACTTCAGCCTCAGCGAACTGGAAGCCGCCAAGGTCTTCGGCTCAGTGCCCGCCGTCGAGCGCGACCTGTACTGGGACGCCACCCCCCTAAGCCAAGTCAAGTAACGAGAGGAACCCCTATGGGAACAATGACCACACTCGGCATCGTCGACGCCATCGGCGAAGGCATCGCGGGACTGGAGCAGGGACTCGTCCTGCACCTGACCGGGAACTTCTTCCCGCCGCTGCCCGCCGCCTACGCCACGCCGCTGATTGAAGCCATCAACAAGGTCAACGAAGAGGACTACGATGCCCTTATCGAACTGCCGCAGGGCATCTACCCGCTTCCGCGAAAGGCTGTCCAGAACAGCGAGGGGGTCTTCACGGTCTCGGCGCGGGACTTGCTGGAGGTCTGCCGTGCTTGGGAGTTCACCAGTCTCTAGGGAGAACGCTATGCACGAGAGGCTCTGTCACGAATCAGTCAACGCAGCCCTCGAAACGCTGTCCCCTGAGAAGGCGACCGTGCTTCGGCTCCGGCTCGGGCTTGACCGCAAGTACAGGCGGCGCACTCACGCTGAAGTGTCGGTCATCCTCGACCTGCCCCGTGAGCGTGTCCACGCCATCGAAGTTACCGCGCTGGCTGCCCTGAAGCACTTCACTCGTGGCGAGTACCACCGCTACCTGCTGTGTATGTTCAGCGGATACGAACACAGCGGGGAGTGCGTGGCGGTGAGCCAACTGTGAGCGGGCGCTGCTACATCTTCAACCTCACCAACGGGCTGCAAGCCAAGGTGACGCTCTACGCGGACAACCGGGTAACGCTCGCGTTCCGCTCACACGAGGGCGGTGTCTGGGGAAACGAAACCCCTGTTGCGCGTCTGGAGACTTTCTAACCTAAGTTCACGGTATGCTCCGTGAAGACTTGTACCCGTGAGGAAATGGTATGGCACCCAAACTTGACCTGACCGAAATCGGTCGCACTGGTCTTCGCCACGCCGGGGGCTACACCTACGAAGAGTTCCTCACTCAACTGCGGGGTCGCCTCGGCACGAAACAGTACCGGGAGATGGCGGACAACGACCCCGTCATCGGCGCAATCCTGTACGCCATCGAGAAGGTCATCGTCCGGCTGGAATGGCGCGTCGACCCGTACCTCGACGACTCCGCTGACGGCGAGACCGACGAAAGCGACATCGAGGTCGCAGCGTTCGTCGACTCCTGTCTGCACGATATGAGCGAGACGTGGGACAACACCCTGCGCGAAATCCTGTCGATGCTCGTGTTCGGCTGGTCGTACCACGAAGTCGTGTACAAGCGCCGTGGCGGTCCTGACACGAATGACCCGAAGAAGCGGTCGAAGTTCAACGACGGCAAGGTCGGCTGGCGCAAGATGCCGATTCGCTCCCAAGAGACGCTGCTGCGCTGGGAGATTGACGAAGACGGCGGCATCCAAGCGATGCACCAGTTCGCCCCGGCGTCTGGGGAAATGTGCATCATCCCCATCGAGAAGTCGCTGCTGTTCCGCACCACCAGTTTCAAGAACAACCCGGAGGGACGTTCCCTGCTGAGGAACGCCTTCCGCCCATACTTCTTCAAGAAGCGCATCGAGGAAATCGAAGCCATCGGCATCGAGCGTGACCTTGCTGGTCTGCCGATTGCCTACGTTCCCGCCGAGTTCCTGTCACCGACGGCAACCCCGGAGCAAGCATCGGTCGCAGCGTCCATCGCCGCCATCGTGCAGAACATCAAGCGCAACGAGCAAGAAGGCGTCGTATTCCCCGCTGTGTACGACGAGAAAGGCAACCGCCTGTTCTCGTTGGAGTTGATGTCATCGGGCGGCACCCGCCAGTTCGACACCGACAAGGTCATCTCCCGGCTCGACCAGCGCATCTCGATGAGCGTGCTGTCGGACTTCCTACTGCTGGGTCACGAGCGTGTCGGCTCGTTCGCACTCGGCACTGCGAAGATGGACTTGTGGAGTATGGCGGTCGACGCCATCGCCAAGTCCATCGCTGAGGTGATGAACTCCCACGCCATCCCGCGCCTGCTGATGTTGAACGGGATGGACGTGTCCCGCTCCCCGTACCTGACCTACGGTGAGGTCAGCCACATCGACCTCGGCGAGATTGCGGACTACGTCCAGAAGATGACCGCCGCTGGTGTCATCGTGACCGACCCGAAGTTGGAAGACTTTATGCGGGACTTGGCGAACCTGCCGCCCGCAGACCACGAAGCACAAGCCGACGCGGTTGCCCCGCCGATGGATATGAACCCGGAGCAGCCTGCGCTGCCTCAGGACGCTGTCGAGCCGCAGCCTGCGGAAGAGGACGCATCGCCAGAGAAGGAGACGCCTCAGCCAACGGTGAAGCCAAAGAAGGGCTGACCCGTGGGGCGCATCATCGTCCGCAAAGCGGCGACCGCTGCCGACTCGAATGTTCCGCTGACGGTCGACGAAGAAGCATTGTTCGAAGTGGTTCGTCGTGCCTTGTTCGCCGTCGGGCAGGGGGCAGACACCGACGCCATCGCCCGGGCTGTCGTGACGATGGACCCGGACTTGCTGACCGCGTCGTTGCAGACCGTGGGCTTGCGACCGTTGGAGGACAAACTGGTCGCCGCTATCGGTGAGGTCATCAACGCTGAGGGTGTCCGCACGGGCAAGAAGTTGCGGACGGTCATCGAGGCAACCCCGGCGTGGGGCAACGAGTTCACGTTGACTGGCACACCGTCGGTGTCGTTCAGTTTCGATGTCGCTGACCCTGCCGCGAGTGCGTTCGCTCGCCGTCAAGCGGGGCGCCTCATCACCGCTATCGACGAGTCGAACCGCAACGCCATCCGACACATCATCAACGAGTCGGTGTCCCGGGGTGTGGATGTGCCGATGACTGGTCGACGTATCCGCCAGTTCATCGGGTTGCACCCTCGTTGGGCTGGTGCGGTCGACAAGTACTACGCGACGCAGGTGCGGTCGCTGTTGAAGCAAGGGCTGTCCGCTGAGGCGGCGCAGGAACGGGCACACGCGGTCACTGACCTATATCGCCGCAGGCTCATCCGTAAGCGGGCGACGATGATTGCCCGTACCGAGATTCAGACGGCGCAGAACTGGGGCAGGCAACTGGGCTGGCAGCAGGCGGTGAGCAAGGGCTACGTCGACGGCGACTCGACGAAGGAATGGTCAAGTGCGTACAAGAACAACCCGTTCGGTCCGCCTTGTGAGATTTGTGGTCCGATGAAAGGGGAGCGGGTCAAGTGGAATCAGGCGTTCTCCAACGGGGTGTTTATGCCGCCCGCTCACCCGAACTGCCGCTGCACTGCGGTTCTGGTTCCGCCTGACCGTGGGTTGAATGACGATGCGTGGGTGAACCGTGGGCTGGAGGGTTACAAGTGACCCTGCTTGCTTCACCAATGCTCAAACATCCCGGTCATCCTGACCAGAAGGTCCACGCTGGTAAGCACGGTGGTGGCGACTTCGCCGAGTGGGGAGACCGTGCAGCCGAGATTCAAGCGTTCGCAAAGAACGGACCGACAGTAGATGAACTGAAATCATCCCAACATTGGGGTGAGCGTATTTGGTTGATGCAACAAGTGTTCGGAGTCACTGTTCACGCGACAGGGAAAGATGGGAAACCTGTCACTCTGAGGACTGAAGTGACGGGAGCCGACAGCGAGCATGTGTCGGGCGCAGTTCTCAATCAAGACGGCACAAAGGTTGGGTATTTCAAGCGGAAACTAGGGTACGACAAAGACGGAAACCCAACATACGTCTATCACGAACGGTTTGAAATCGACGAGGAGTATCAAGGCTTGGGCTTGGGTTCTGCGATGAATCGTCAGGCAGAGAACTGGTACATCTCACAAGGGTTTCGAAATGTTCAACTTCAAGCCGGATTGGATATGGGCGGTTATGCGTGGGCGCGTGCAGGATTCGACTTCAATCCCCCGGATGACCAGTGGATAATGGATAGGGAAATCAGGAGGTTGGTCCCGCCGCTTATTGAATCGTTGCGGCAGGCGCAGTTCTCACCCGTAGACACAATGCATACTCGGAGAGATGTTCTTGTCCAACAACTGCAAGACATTCACGATAGGTGGACTAAGGCTTTCGACGCTGATGCGGGACAGAGGAAGGACTTCCCGACTGCTCGGGAAATCGTGTCAATCGGATTAGTCCCCTTCTTTCACGACAAGAATGTTGGTTCTCATCTTGGATGGTATTTGGTTTCGCAGACTGTCTGGGATGGTATCAAGTTCTTGACTCCCACTGGCTTGCCTCAATCAGAAGTAGCCAAGTCCGTACTGGTAGCCGTCCCTGTCACTAAGCACTTGCCCGGCAAGCATGACCAGAAGACACACGCACACGGTGGCGGCAGCGGTGACTTCGCTGAATGGGGAGACAGGGCGGCAGAGTTACGCGAAGCCGCAGCGACCGGACCCACTAAGGAGCAGTTGAAAGACTTCGGCTCATTGACTGCTGATGAGCGCAAGAGTCTTATGGGTGAGGTATTCAACTTCGACCATGAAACCCCACAAGGAACATTGCGTTCGGTGGTTTCAAGTACCTCCTACACCAGCATTGACGGAAGTATCAGGGTTCACGGCGAAATCCATTTGGGTGAGCATCAAGTGGGAACGTGGACTCAAACTTTGTTTCCCAATGAAGACCGGGTTTCTCATACTGAGTTCAACGTCAGTATGAACTTCAGGCGCTTGGGTATGGCATCGACATTCTTGCGTAAAGCAGAGAACTACTACATCACTCATGGTTTGACGAGATACACGGTCACTGCGGGGAATGGGGGCGCGACCGCGTGGGCTTTGCGCGGTTTCATGTGGAAAGCAATGCCTGTCGGTATGGACAAGAAACTGAAAGCCCTTATCGAGCAGTCTCCTGACAAATCGCTTTCTTCTAAAGCAGAAGATTTACTAAAGCGTTTCAAGTCGAACAATGATTTGCCTACCCCGACAGAACTGATGAGTTTGGGAACCTTGCCCGGTCCTCATGGTGATTACAGTGTTGGGCGTTGGCTGATGGCGAATAACTATTGGTCTGGCGAGAAGTGGTTGACGCCGAACGGTTTGCCACCAGTCTCTAAATCAGTGTTTGTTGCAGTTCCTTTCTTGAAGCATCTTCCGGGGAAGCACAACCAGAAAGACCACGCCGGGAAAGGTGGCGGTGGCGGGGTCGACGGGTTGGCTCCTGCCGGGATGGAGAAAGAGTTTGACGGCGTTGTTCACAGTACCTACCAGTTCGCTGATGACTTGCTGCAAGGCAACCCGCTTGGGCTGCTTGCTATGTATGAATCACGCACGATGCCGCCAGAGTTCCAAGCGTTTGCCGACAAGTTGGTTCAGCACGGGAAAGATGAGGGGCTGAGCGACGAAGAGACGCAGTTCTTTATGTTGGCACAACTGAAGCGTGCCGGGGATGTGCGTGCCCACGAGCGTGAGTTGGGTGAGTTGTCCAAGGAGAAGATGGACGGTCTGGTCGGGATGATTGAGCGGGTTCGGTCTGAGGGGGAGGTCTGTGTCGCCATCGACCCCTATTCGCTGGAGGCGATGCTCGATATGGATGAGCCACGGTTCCTCTCCCAGTTCGAGAGCGCCTCATCGAACGGCGCTTATGCTCCGGATGCTCGTGTCGTTGGCGAGAGCCGGATTCTGGGGCTTCCGATGCGAACTCCAGCGTCGGAGCGTCCCATCTACGGGTTCGTGGCGCATCAGCCGAGTTGGGAAGATGAGTTCGGTGATGGCGATGGGGCTGTCACCAGTGAGTCTCTCGACCAGTACGGTGAGTTTCGGGTGGTGTTGAAGCCTTCTGTGAAGGCACGCACGACGATGTGTGTCGGTGACTCTCTGAACACGGGGGCGTTGCCTATCCCGATGGAGGGTGAGGTTGCTCCTCGAAGGGCTGCGTATGCGACGACGGCTCGGGATGTGATGATGTTTCCCCCGCCCACCACGAAGACAAGTGCGGTGGTCGCTGGGGCTGGAGCGGTGCAAGAGAGGGACTACTTCGAGGCGCAGATTCACGGCGGAGTGAAACTGTCTGACATCGCTCGCGTTGAGTGGGCAAGTAGCCGCTCCTATGGTGATGGTGAAGACGCAGCAGCGGCGTTACGGGCACGCGGCATCCAAGTGGTTGAATACTAAAGAAGGGTTTGTATGATGGGGAATATGAAGTCGGGCGACGTTGTTGCAAAGAGGGCGGATGGAGCCGAACTGGTCTACACGCGCACAGATGACAGCGGTGTAGATTTCGGCTACATCCAGTCCCCCGACGGAACTAAGTATTCAGAGAACAGTCTGCTCGCACTGTCCGCTCGGGGGAACTGGGAAGTCCTGATTCAACCTGACAGGCTGTTGTGAGTCGCTTGCAGCGCCTTGCAGCGTTGGCTGCGGCGCAGACACAGAGCGATGCGGTGTTCGTACAACCGTTCGAAGATGTTACCAAGCACCCCGGGCACCCTGACCAGAAAGTTCACGGCAAGCGCAGCATCGGCAGCATCGACCCGTCCGTGGCGCAGGACATCCTGCGGCAAGTCAAGGAGAACGGCGGTCTGTCAGTCAAGGTGACCACAGGCGAACTGCCCACCGGGGGCTTTATGGTCGCCCGGGACTCCAACAAGTACGGGCTGGTCGTGAAGGCTGAGGACTTCTTCGACCCGGTCAGAGGACCCCGCGCTCTGGCTGACCACTTGAAGGCGAACCGTTCAACCCTCGGGATGGGCAAGGCGTACCTCGGGGTGTGGCATCAGACCTCCAAGGTGGTCGACGGCAAGGAGGTGCCGCTGGAGCCGAAAGACCAGTTGGTTCACCTCGACGTGACCGACAACGTCGGCAGCCGGGAGCGGGCGGTCAGCCTTGGTCGTAGGCGTGACCAAATCAGTGTGTGGGATGTGGCAAACTTCGAAGAGGTACAGACAGGAGGCAGTGGTGGCACAGTCAGCAAAGGACGAGCCGTTGCAGGTGGCGGTGACGCCGAAGCCGATGACGGAGATGTCGGACGCCGAAATCGAAGCATGGGCACGCAAGGCGTGGGAGTCGATGACGGGCAAGACCGCTCAGTCATAGTCAAGCACCTGCAAGGCAAGCACAATCAGAAAGACCACTCGGGTAAAGGCGGTGGGGCGTACTCGGAGTGGGGTGCGCGTGAGGCTGAGATTGAGGCGATGTCCCACGCTGGTCCTTCCTCGCAGGAACTCGCGGACGCTCTGGCTGAGACGCCAGAGATTGACGATGCACTCGTTCGTGACTATGTCGAGAACGTCCTCGATTACCGCATCGAAGAGCGGATGGCTCGGGACTATGCGTTCGAGGCAGGACACGAGGGTTGGGACGACCCAGACAACCCAGACGAACATTACTCATATGAGTCCTTCGTCCACGACAGGCGTGACGATTACGTCCGTCAGGGGATGGAGGACTGGCGTGACGAGATTGAGGCAGAACTCCGCGCCGATGGCTACGGCTCGGAGATAAGCCAAAGTCATCTGATTGACGGGATGGATGAGGTGTATGGCATCACCCATACCGGGGTGAACGCCGACGGCGAGTCAGTGGTTATGAGGTCTCGCGTGCAGAGCGTCTACACCGATGGTGAAGGTTTGCACGTCGTAGGCAGCATCAGCGGCAAGTTCGAGGGCGACATCAACTCCAACGACATTGGTGAGTTTCACCGGGTGTTCAAGCCTGACGGAACGGTCGAACACAAACTCCTGTTCATTCACGACCCGGATTATCGGGCGACGGGCTTTGCGGGCGCGTTGAACCGCCAAGCAGAGAACTATTACATCTCTCACGGCATCGACACGGTCACCGTTTACGCCGGGATGCAGAACGGTGGGTATGCGTGGGCGAGCCAAGGGTTCGATTGGGGAGGACCTCACGCGAACCCTGATTTCCGTACCGGGATACCGCACGACGTACACAATCAGTTGAGGCAATGGGAGACTGCGATTTCGGGAGCGTCGCGCCCTGAAGACCTGTCGGCACCGGGGCGGGGCGAGTTGCTAGCGCACATCAACAGCATCGTGACTCGTGCGAACAACCTTGATATCGACCACCCTGACTACCCAACGCCATCTGAGGTCGCCTCGCTGGGCAAGTTGCCGGGGATGCAGGAGAGCGTGGGCAGGACGATTCTGATGGGGTCGAGTTGGCGCGGCTCGAAGACGCTGTCTCCGTATGGTGGGCGCAGGACAAGCGGTGACTATTACCGCAGTGAGTTCGCTGCCCGGATTGCTGAGGCGCGTGCGGCTGCTGCGGCACAACCCGAACTTCCGTTCGCTAAACAAACCGTGGTAGTATTGCTTCCGAGAGGACAAACACAATGACCCCACCGAAATCCCGCATCCAAATCGAGACCGAAGTCCGCGAAGCGTGGTACCAGAAGTTCAAGAATACCCCCGGCTTCGACGCCGACGAGCCGTCAGCGGAGATGGAGTGGGAGCAGTACAAGATGCTTGCCGAGGCTCTCGGTGAAGACTCCTACGAAGCGAAGTGGGTCGCCACTGTTGAGAAGATGACGCCGGAAGAGATGCAAGCGTATCGGGATATGCTCGACAGGCTTGGTCTCACTACCGACGAGTCGAACGCATAATCAGCACCCCGGTAAGGGTATGCTGTCGCCGACTTTATTGTCGCGTCGGCGAGGACGGTAATGATTCATTTCGAAGAAGTGAGCGACGAGCAGTTGCTCGCAATGCACAAGCGAGCCGACCTACTCAACCCGACGCACCCCGCAGACGTTGAGTTCCACCACAGGGTCAGCACCGAGATGCTTGCCCGGGGTATCGAACACGGGCACGACGGCGACCAGTGGGCTGTTGCGGTCATCGAACTTGACTCATCGGTTGACCCGTTCACTGAGGCGACCGTCGAGATGCCGGAATCCGTGGTCGCTGAGGTTGCCAAGGAGTTGGGTTCCCCAGATTGGGTGCGGCAGACCCGTCTGTTGACCGTGGACGGTATGTCTATCCGCTTGGATACAGTTCACAAGTCCGAGATTCCAGTAGCCAAGGCTGACGGCTGGACACCCCCGGCTGATGTCCGGGCGGCTGCCCGTCAAGCGGTGCAATGGATTGAGGATGGTCGGGCTGGTGACGGGTTCACCGCTGTCGGCAGGAACCGTGCCCGCCAGTTGGCGGACGGTGACACCGTGTCGCAAGCCGATGCCGTCAAGATGCGTGCCTACTTCGCTCGCCACTTCGTCGACAAGGACGCTGAGGATTGGGGCGACAAGTCAAACCCAACCCCCGGTATGGTGGCGTGGTATGCGTGGGGCGGTGACGCTGGTAGGGCTTGGGTGAACCGCCTGCTGAGCGAAGTGTCCAAGGCTGCCTACCCGATGGGCGACGAGGAAGACTTGTTCGACATCGGTGAAGACCCCGAGACCACCCCTCAACGCGACGGGTCGCTGGTCTCGATGATGCAGATTCTCTTGATGGACGTGGTCACGTTCTACCTGACCGCCCACGGGTTTCACTGGAACGTGGTCGGCAAGAACTTCCAGCAGTTCCACGAGTTGTTCGGCGAGATTTACGAGGACGCACTCGGCAGCATCGACCCACTTGCCGAGAACATCCGCAAACTGGATGCCTTCGCCCCGTTCCGCCTGTCGCAGTTCGTCGAGCAGCGTGACGCGGTCGAGGTCGACATCGAGTATGGCGACGGGATGCCACTGGCGTCAGCCCTGTACGACGCAAATGAACACATCATCGACTGCTTTATGGTTATGTTTGACAAGGCGAACACCGAGAGGCAACAAGGTGTCGCCAACTTCCTCGCTGACCGTATCGACGCGCATCAGAAGTGGCGTTGGCAGTTGCGCTCAACGCTTGCCGAGTACGACGATGCGATGTACGAGCAGGAGATGGCGTTGCTGGAAACGCTGTCGCCTGATGACTTGGAAATGTTCCGCCGTATCGCAGCGGCGTTGGAAGCCGGGGAAGACCCGGATGAGTTCGTAGGCAAGGCTCGCGGTAACGCTGAGGTGCTGCGCGACTACTGGCGCAAAGACCCCAAGGGCAAGGTCGGCTGGGGTGGCGGTGGTGACTGGACTCGCTGTGTCGCTGCGGTCGGGAAGTATATGAGCAGCGAAGAAGCCAAGGGCTACTGCGCTTTGCGACACAAGGAAGTCAACGGTTTCTACCCGGGCGATAAGCGCAACCGAACCCAGAAGTCTGCTTCACCGATGCTGAAGCATCCCGGTCACCCAGACCAGAAAGTTCACGCTGGGGGCAAGACTGGGTTGGCGAAGGAGATTTCGGCTGCGGAGTGGCGCGAAGTGACTGGAGCATTGAATAAGCGAGCCGCCTCGATTTCATATAATGAGTCGTATGCCAATGGCGTTGACCGATTGAATAATGGAGACGACATTGAAGGTAGGGTTCAAAGGCAGCGCGAACTTCTTGCTTCAGATTTGAAACAGTTCCGGGCTGAACCGAGGGGTTCGTGGGTACGCCAGAGCATTGCTAACAACATTGTTGACAGGCAAGGCTTTATTGACGGTGCCACGGGTGCGAAGCGTCGTATCAGGCGAACGTTGTTTGATTCCGACGTTTACTACTTAGCGGCGCTCGGCGGCGGCGGGGCACACGAGTTCGCTAAGGAAGCCGATGCTGAGCCGATGGTCAAACATCCCGGTCACCCAGACCAGAAAGTTCACGCTGGCGGCAAGGGTTCGTACCGCGAGACCCGTGAGCGCCGTGGGCGGGCGATACGCGAGGGCAAGATTGCTGGGCTGCGGCGTGACAAGGACGGCAAGGTCATCTGCCCGGAGGCGACTGGCGGTTACAAGGCTGGTATCCCGGAGCGAGTTGATTTCATCGACCCGCTGACCAAAGATGTGGTTACGCTGACCCCTGAACACGGTCTGTGGCACCACTTGGAGTCCGACGGCAAGGGCGGGTACCGGGTCACGAAGGAGCGCCAGAAGTTGCACGCGCAAATCGTGGCGCAGGCGACAGCCGGGGTGCCGAAATCAAATGACCCCCGGTTTGTTATGCTTGGTGGTGGACCCGCTGCGGGCAAGACAAGCACTCTGGTCAAGGCGGGTCTGGGCAATGTGCCCGGTAAGGACAAGGCGGTTCACATCAACGCCGATGACATCAAGGACTCGCTGCCTGAGTACGGGCGAATGAAGACTTCGAATGACGATGGGGACTTCTTCCAAGCGGCGCACTTCGCGCACGAGGAATCGTCGTACCTCGCCAAGTTGGTTCAGCAGAGGGCACAGCGGAACCAGCAAGACATCGTCCTCGACGGCACGGGTGACTCCAAGCCAGAGAAGTTGCTGAAGAAGGTCTCGGAAGCGCGTCGTGCGGGATACAAGGTCGACGCCGTGTACGCGACCGTGCCAACCGATGTGGCGTGGGCACGGGCACAGAGGCGTTCGCTGAAGAAGAGCGAGCGCCGCTACGTTCCGTTCGGCATCGTCAGCGGCACGCACGCGGACGTGTCTAGGGTGTTGCCGCAGGCAATGGAGTTGGGGATGTTCGACAGTGTCAAGTTGTACGACACGAGCGGAAGGGAGGGCAAGTTGCTCGCCGAGACGGTCGGGTCGGGTTCGAGGGCGCAGACGACCATCCACGACGCTAAGGGCTGGAACGCCTTCGTGAGCAAGGCTGGACCGGGTAGTCAGGTTCATATGGTTGATGGGGAGGGACAAGCGTGGCGCTGAACAGCGAACAGATGAACAAGTTGTATTTGGCGGTCGTGCTTGGACAGGACTTCGACACCACAGGATTCGAAGGCAACGACGAGGCACGCGAGTTCTACGACACGATGCTGGATGAGGTGGCGCAGGCTCCCGAAGGGGTAACTGCCGCGCCTATCGTGGACTGGTTGGGCGGTGACTACGACGCGCTCATCTCGGCGTCTGGTCAGGACGGTGCCGAGTTCGACGCGATGATTGACGAAGCGTTGCAGACCCTCACGAAATCAACCTCGGGTATGAGTCTGGTTTCGAAGTCCGTGGAGGAAGACCGCTTCACGCTGGGACCGATGTACGTTCCGAACCGCATCGACGCGCACAACGAGTGGACAGACCCCGACGAGTTGCAGAAAGCGGTGTGGGACTACGTCCGCAAGGGCGACCGCCGCATCCGCTTGCAGCACAACAAAGACATCGTCGCTGGCGAGTGGGTCGAGGTGATGGCGTTCCCGTATGAGACCACCGTCCCGATGACCAAGGCTGACGGCGGCGTGGCTGAGACCACGTTCCCAGCGAACACCGTGTACCTCGGGGTTGTGTGGGAGCCGTGGGCTTGGGAGATGGTCAAGGCTGGCAAGTTGACTGGCTACTCGGTCGGCGGCAAGGCGCAGCGCATCGAGGTTGACTTGCCGGAGCCGGAGGATGTCCGCAAGGATGACCCGACTGTGTCCGACGTTCACGTCGACACAGTGTCCGGCAGTGAAGCGGATGCGGAGCAGGCGAAGGGCAAGCGCCGTAAGAAGACGGACATCGTTGCGACGGTCGACTCGCAGCCGATGGTGAAGCATCCGGGTCATCCTGACCAGAAGGCTCACGCTGGCGGCAAGGGCAGGAAATCCGTGCCGGATATCGCGGACAAGGCGCCTATCGAGGGGCGTAGTACTGAGGCTGTCCGGGCTGCGACTGAGTTGCGTAAGCGGGTTGCGGCGGTCGAGCCTGAAATCACTAGCGGCATGGTGGATTTGGCTGATAAGCACGGCGGAGAGATGGTGGGGTTGGGCAACCGACTGAAGACCACCGACTCACTTGCTCGCAAGATTGACGCCGAGAAACACGATAAGGGCGGTGACGTCGACGCCACCGCCGCGAGTATGAGTGATGTCGCCCGATACACGATTAGTTTCAGCGAGGATGGCTATTCTGCTGGTGCGCGGGGTGTGATGGATGACTTGGAAAGCCAAGGCTGTTCGCTTCGCAGCAAGAACTATTGGAAGGACGGCGACGGGTACCAAGGGGTCAATATCGCTGTGACGCGACCTGACGGTACGACGTTCGAGTTGCAGTTCCATACCTCCGCCAGCCTTGAGTTGAAGGCGAAGAATCACAAGGTGTATGAGGAGTACCGTGCCATCTCGCCGACCCCTGCGAACGCCAAGAAGCGTTGGAAGTTGTTCGACCAGATGGCTAGGGCAGCGTTGCGTTGCCCGAAGCCGCCGGGTGCTGAATCTCCGGCACTGGGTGAGAGCAAGAGCCTTGCTTTCACTCTTATGAATAACGAGGGCAAGACTGTCTCGGTACCCCCGGTGCGTATCTAACCCCCGGTATGGTAAGATTGGCTTTGGAAGGAGGCGTATCTCGTGACTAGATACTTCGCAAAGAGCGATGCGGACAACAAGGTCTACATCCTGTTCAAGATGCAAACAGAGGAGAACCACTTCGGCGTCTTCTACTGGCGCGTCAACGACACCAAATGGCAGAGCGACTCGGAGGCATCAAATCGGCTCATCAAGTACCTGCTGGACGGTGACGTTCGGGTAGATGAGGTGCCCGAGGAGTCGGCTAAGGCTCTGATGCCCCAAGCGTTCGCAAACTGATGCAACCGCAGACCCCGGCAGTCGTCCAAGCGTGGATTGACCAACTGACCGACCCGGCGTTCCTTGCAATAGTCGCCGTGGCACCAGAGCGTATCGACGTTCGGTTGTCTGCATCCCGTGGCAAAGTGCGGCGTGCCCCCGAGATTGTGTTCAACGGTGGGTCAATGGAGTTCAAGGACATCAACGACACGCCCAAACAAGGGTAGATAAATGACAACCGTGTGATAATCTCCACGGTGAGGCTCGCGGGTCGTCATCCAGTTTCGGCTGGTTGGCGACCTTATTCATTAGGAGGACTGCGTGGCACGCTCTACGGCTCGGAAGATGGTCAACCTTGACATCGACGAGACGTCAGGCGTTGACCGCCCAGCCCACCTGCACGACGGGTGGCTTGTGATGAAGGCAGCCGATTCTGACGCTGTGCGTCAGGTTCTCGAAGCCCAGACAACCGAGGAGGACTCCGCAGTGGAGAAGACCGAACTGAGTCTTGACGAGGCGACCGCCGCTCTCGACAAGGCTAACGAGCGCATCGCCGAGTTGGAGGCTGCCGCCGCTGCTGCTGCCGAGACCACTGCCGACGCCGCAACCGAGTCCGCTGATGCGGGTGAGGAAGAAATCTTGAAGTCCGCCCCGGAGCCTGTCCGTAAGGCTCTGGAGGCAATGAAGAAGCAGGCTGACGAGGCACTCGCCAAGGCTGCCGAACTGGAGACGGTGCTGAAGCAGGAGCGCGACGCTGCTGCCGATGCTGCTGCTGTTCAGAAGGCGCGTGGCTGGAAGCACCTCAACATCGACGCCGAGAAGGTTGGTCCGTTGATGCGCCGCTTGAACGAGTTCGACGCCGCCCTTGCGAAGTCTGTTGAGAGTGTTCTTGACAGCGTGAACGCACAGGCTGAGTCGAGTGACATCTTCGCCGAAATCGGTCGCCAGACTGGTGTCGACGGGGACGCCTACACCCAGATGCAGGCTCTTGCTAAGGCTGCTGTCACGGATGGAACGGCAACAACTTTCGAGCAGGCTCTCGCTGGAGTGGCTGTTTCGAATCCTGACCTCTACAACCGCTACCTGAGCGAGAAGGGTGCCTGAGTCAAATGGCATACGAGTTCTCTAACTATTCAGTCAAGGTCAGCCTCGTTGCTGGCGCTGACCTGTCCTCCCACCAGTACAAGTTCGTGAAGTTGAACAGCAGCGGGCAGGCAATCCTCTGCGCTGCGACCACGGATGTCCCGGTCGGCGTTCTCCAGAACACCCCGACCTCGGGTCAAGAGGCTGAGGTGTTGGTCGTTGGTGGCACCAAGTTGGTGGCTGCGGCTTCCATCTCTGGTGGTAACGGCGCAATCCAAGCGTTGGCTACCGACGCCAGTGGTCTTGCCGCCGCTGTGACGCCGGGTACCGACACCACCCGCTACGCGGTCGGTCGCTGCATCACCGTCCCGGGCGCGGCGAACGACATCTTCACCGCAGTCATCGACTGCTCCGTCCCCCAGCGTGCTTCCTAATCGGACTGACTGAAGAAAGGTAACCTCCGATGCCACAGCCCTCTATCGGTCAAGTTCACATTGACGCGATTCTGACCAACATCTCTGTTGCTTATATGCAGCAGGAGCAGAACTTCATCGCTGACAAGGTGTTCCCGATTGTCCCCGTGGACAAGCGTTCGAACAAGTACTTCATCTACACCAAGAACGACTGGTTCCGTGACGAGGCTACCCGCCGCGCCCCGGGCACCGAGTCGTCCGGTTCGGGCTACGGTCTGTCGAGCGACACCTACTCGTGTGACGTGTTCGCGTTTCACAAGGATGTCGACGACCAGACCCTCGCCAACTCCGACACCCCGCTGAACCCGCTGCGCGACGCTGCGGAGTTCGTGGCTCGTCGTCTGATGCTGCGCCGCGAGAACCAGTTCGTGGCGGACTACCTATCTGCTACTGGCACCTCTGGTACGCAGACGTCGAACTGGGGAACCACATGGGGTTTCACCTCGACTGGTACCGCGACGTCTCCCGTCGTTGGCGCTGGTACCGCCGCGACCAACGGTCGTCAGTGGTCAGACCTTGCGAATAGCGACCCGATTGACAACATCGAGGCTGCGAAGCAAACCATCTTGTCGACCACGGGTATGCTTCCGAACACGCTGGTCATGGGTTACCCCGTGTACCGCGCTCTGAAGAACCACCCCGACCTCATCGACCGCATCAAGTACACGACTCGTGACAACCTCACCACCGATGTGATGGCGAAGTTGTTCGACGTCGACCGCGTGATTGTCTCAATGTCGGTGAACGCTACCAACAACGAAGGCGCCACTGCTGCCTACGGTTTCACCGCTGGCAAGCACGCGCTGTTGTGCTACGTCGCACCGAACCCGGGTCTGCTCCAGCCGTCCGCTGGCTACCAGTTCTCGTGGACTGGTGTGTCGGGTGGTTTGGGTGCGAACATCGGTACCTCGCAGTTCCGTATGGAGTCGCTGAAGTCGACCCGCGTTGAGGCTGAGATGGCGTTCGACAACAAGATTGTCGCCGCTGACCTCGGCTTCTTCATGGCTGACCTCGTCGCCTGATAAGGCTGTTGCTGGGGTGGGACTGCTAATCACAGTCCCACCTCAGTTCCATAACTCGATTCGAAGGTTTGAGGAGTCATTCTCGTGAGTATCAACAAGGTGACTGACGGCGGAGCGCAGGTCGGTCGTTTGGTGTTTGGCGGTCCGGGTGCGGTCGGTGGTCGTTTGACTGGCGTGCTGACTGGAACGGTTTCTGTTACCGCTCCAACGACTTTAGCGGCGGATACTAAGACTGCTGTGAATGTGACCATCACTGGTGTGCGTGCTGGTGACGTTGTGTACTTGGAGCCGAATGCAGCACTGGAGAATCGAATCGTGGTTCAGAGTTACGCGGTGTCGGCGAACGACACTGTGACGATTCAGTTCTACAATCCGCACACTGCCGCTGCTGGCGCTACGTCTGCCCGTAACTGGTCGTACACGGTCATCCGCACATCCTGACGGCGTAATCGTCGGCACTACATTTCACCTCAATAGGAGGGCGTCATGGCGGTAACGCAAGCCGTCGTCAGTGTTGGTACGACTGCGGTTCAGGTCTCGACAGACCGTCCGGTTCGGCGTTCCACGGATAAGTTCGGAGCGCAGTCCATCAGTGTGCAGAACTTGTCCACGACTGCTGACGTGTACCTTGGTACTTCTGCGGTAACAAGTTCGGCGTATGGATTCTTCTTGCCGCGTCGTGCCAGTTCGACGTCTATTCCGGCTTCGGTTTCGATTGACCTGTATCCGGGGGAGTCGTTGTGGGCGGTTGCTTCGGCGGCTGCTACTTCGGTTGCGGTGTTGCAGCGCGGGTTGTGACGTATGTCCGGTATCAAACTGCGAGATACGTTGTCTCGCAGGTTCGGTGATGGGGTCGGTCTTGCTAGACTTCTTAGCAGGTTCCCCGAGGTGCCTCAGCCCCCGGTGCTGAACAACTTGTTTGCTTGGTATGACTCGTCTGCCGTTTCGGGGCTTGGTGATGGGCAGCCGGATGACGGTTCGCTGTTGAGTCTTTGGGTAGACCTGTCAGGTAATGACCGGGATATCGTTCAGGCGACCGCCGCGAATCAGCCGCTATTCCGCACCGCATCCCCGAACCTGCTCACCTACAATCAGGGAGCGACGGGTGAGGACGGTGCCGCGACAGGATTCGGTGCCAATGACCGCGTGACCGCTGGGAGTCTCATTGCTGGCACATCCAGTCCTAGCCCTGAATACGGGGCGTATAGGGTGGAATGGCAAACGGACACAGGCACAGGACAATCGGGCATCCTGACCAGCGGTACGGGAACCGCTGGGATTCCCGTGACGGGTGGCGCGACCTACACCCTGTTCGCGTCCATGCGAACAGATTCGACTTCCAGCCGTACGGCACGAGTATCCCTGCGAGGGTGGAAGTCAGACGGCACCAACCCAGCAACGCTGACCACCTCGTCCATCTCAGCCACCATCAACAACACGGGCTGGACGGTTCTGACGGGCACGGTCACCCTGCCGTCCGACTGGGCGTTTGTGTCTTTCCGTCCAGACTGCTCAAACCCTTCCACGGGTGAGAAGTTCTATCTCGATAAGTGCGGGATATTCGCAGGGACGGTCACCTCGTGGGTGCCCCCTGTGACTCTCCTGAACGGCAGACCGTGCGTACAGTTGGATGGCTACCGTGCCGCCCTGTCTCTGAACGCAACGATTGCCCGCCCATCCACCATCTACATCGTTCGCGTGGATAATGCGCGGCTCGCTAGCGGCACCCGCTACATCATGGACTCGTCCGCCGCTGGTGTCATCCAGCCAATCTCGGCAACCAACCTAGACCGCATCGGTGCGGGTGGCTCCGCCTCAGGCACCGCCACCGCAGTCGGCTCGGGTTCGGTATCCGTGTACGACTTCAACTCCACCGCCATGCGCGTGTATGTGAACGGGATTGCTGGGGCTGCGGGTGGGGGTGCGACGAGTGACTTCAATCGAATCAACATAGGGTCAAACACGGTGGGCGGTAGTGGCTGCTCATCTGTGTCGGCTGTGCTTATCTACTCCGCGACCCATGACGACACCACCCGCCAATCCGTTCAGAACTACCTCGGCGAGCGGTACGGCATCACAGTTGTCTAATGCGGATACGATTGCAGGAAACACATAACCGAAGTATGAGGGAGTCGAGGGGCTATGAATACCGTGAAGATTAGTGACGCGATGGTCACCGCGTTGAACATGGCGCGTGGGTACCGCGACAGTGCGGGCATGGTGGGTTACGGCACCGTCGTGTTGCGTGACAGTGACGGGATTGTCGCGGTTGAGATGCCGTTCGCAAACAAGATTACGGACTACGGTGACCAGTACCACGCGCAGACAATCGCGTTGAAGGCAAACGGAAGCGCCACCGCGATTACCGGGTTGACAGGTATGCAGATTGGCTCCGGCACAACTGCTATCGCCAAGTCCGGTGCGGGTGCAGCGATGGTGACGCTCTTGGCGGGGCAGGCGTTCGATTCGACGTATCCGCAGGCGTTCAACTTGGGTGCTGGTTTGGGTTGGCAGACGCGCTACATCACGACTTTCGCTGCCGGTACGGGTACCGGGTCTGTGAACGAGGCGACTCTCACCAATGGGACTATTGGTTCGGCGTCGACCACCGCGAACACTGTTGCTCGCATCGTGTTGGGTAGCACGGTAACCAAGGCGGCGACTGACTCGTTGACGATTACTTGGAACGTCACGTTCCTCGGCTGATAGCCGGGGCGCGTTTGCCCTGACGGTTAGGAGTGGCTTGTGCCTACTGTCGTCAACCTTCTGCCCCTTGCACAGCAGGGGTACGAGACCCCCGATGCGGGTCCGATTCAAGCGTTCGCTAACAACTTCGGTTCCGTCGGCGGTTCCACGACAGGCACGCAGACTTTCCCCGCGTCAGGCGGTTCGGGTTCGGGTGCCACGTTCAGTTTGCTGCGTACTGGTAGCCCAAGTCAGATAAGCACCGTGACTTTGGTGAACGCTGGCAATGGCTATGCTGTCGGGGACACGCTCACCGTCACCGACACGAGAACAACGCCGAACGATGTTGTCACGGTTCAGGTGACAAACGTAGTCTCGTCTGTATACCAACTCACGGGTGGCAGCGGGTCAGCCACTATCAGCAGGAACATAACAACCCCGTATGACGGGACGGCGAACCTGCGGGTGGCGGCGAACGCTACGTTCGTCAATCTTGAAGCGGGGACTAAGCAGACAGGCAGCCTTGCTCGCGTTGCGGCTAGCACGTCATACGGTGTTGGTGTCTTTGCCCGCGTCACCGGAAGTGTCATAAGTTTCTCCCTTGTCGTGTATTGGTGGAAGGACATTGCAGGAACGCCTGCATCAACGGCTTCAACCGTGATTGCTTCCACCACGCCCTCATCATCGTGGGTTAGCCGGATAGGTTTGGCGACCTCTCCTGCCGATGCGGTCTATGCGAGCCTGTCGGTGCGTTTCCAAGCAGCGTCTGGCGGTTCGTCAGTCGACGCTGACAGGTTCACGATAGCGAACTACTCAGATTCCACCGCCGTTGGGCAGACAAATCCGTTTACTGGTGTGGTGAGTGTGGATGCGGTGGGGAACACTGACGCCGCGAATGCCGCAGTCGCGTCGGCTTACACCGCATCGGCGACAGATTCCGCTCACAATGTAAACAACGACACCGTCACGACAGTTGCCGTCTACTCCCGGTCGGCGACGGATGTGGCGGGCGGGGTTGACTCGGCGTCATCGACGGCAGCGTTCTCGACAACCGCAGCGGATGTGGCGGGCGGGGTTGACTCTTTCGGACTCGGGCACACCCTCACGTTGGATGACGGCGCAAGTGTCACGGACTCTTATGTAGTGTCTAGGGCGCTGGGTTTAGCCGCTTTAGATGTGGCGGGCGGGGTTGACGGTGTCGACTTCTTCTTGTCCGCGTGGGCTTCGAGGACGGGCTTTACCTCGGTTTCTGGTTCTGCGGGTCGCAGCCAACCAACAGGCAACCAAGATTTGTCAACGGTGGTTGGGGTCTCGGGTTTGTCAACGGTGGTTGGGGTCTCGGGTTTGTCAACGGTGGTTGGGGTCTCGGGTTTGTCGAGGGCAGAATGAGCGACATGAAAGGTAGCCTTGGCTTGTGACTCGAGATTCGTCGGTGGTGAAACGTGCCACTACCTAGCAGCAACGCGAACTACATCTACAATACTTTCTCCATCGCATATTTGGGGGACTCGTGACTCCTGACCTGACCATCACATCCGGTGACAGGCTCCCGTATGTAGTGCGAACCGTGGAGGTCGACGGCTCTGCGTTGAACCTGACGGGTGCATCCGTAGCATTTCAGGTGGTGGAACCAAGCGACCCGTCCGTGTTTGTCATCAACGCGGCGGCGGTTCCTGACGCAGACCAAGTCGTCAACATCGGAAAGGTCGCCTACTTCTGGTCTGCCCAAGACGCTGTCACGTTGACGCAGGGGTATTACCTTGCCCGGTTCGTCGTGACGTTGGCTGGCAAGACGTTGACGGTTCCTAACAACGGCTGGCTGGTGTTGTTGGTGTCCGGCTCGACGCTCGGCTCGTTCACCTACTCGGGTGACCCGTCGGCATCTGACCGGGACAAGATTCGTTTGCTGCTGCAAGACACCGACTCCAGCGACCCGCTGCTGACTGATTCGGAGATTGCGTTCCTGCTATCCGAGGCTTCGGGTTCGGTGTATCAGGCTGCCCACGATGGCGCGTATATGTTGGCGGCGAAGTTCACCCGTCTCGCTGACTCGACTTCGAAGTCTGTGGGTGGGCTGTCGCTGAGCAAGACCTACTCGCAGATGGGGCAGAAGTACCGCGAGTTGGGTGAATCGTTCTTGGAGATTGCTGCTCGCCGCGAGCCGCCGACTCCGCTGGTCAATAGCGATGCGATGCGTCCTACCGGGTCTCGCACCACGTCGCCAACCACTGACTTCTCGATGGGTGCTTTGGATAACAGGGTGACGTGAGATGTCGCTGAGTAGCGAGTTCGCGGAGATGATGAACGACTCCGTCACGGTGTATTCGCAGAGTACATTGGACAAGTACGGCAAGCGCACATTCAATGCGACTGGCAGGGTCATCAAGTGCAGGGTCGAGTACGACACTGCCTTGACCCGTGACAACGAGCGCCGGGATGTCGTGTCCAGTGGCACGGTATATGTGTACGGCTCGGCGGTCGACGTGACGGTCGACAGCAAGTTGCTGCTGCCTGACGGCGTCGAGCAGCCCATCATCGACGTGTCGCACCACACCGATGAGACGGGTGCTATCCACCACACCGTCATCAAGTTCGGTCGGTGAGTCGTGGCTACCGCGCCCATCTCGCTACAGGGGTTCCCGGCTCTGCGGCATATGCTGCGAACCGCTCCCCGTGATGTCATCCCTCTGGCTGAGGCTGCCTTGGTTGAGGAGGCTCAGGTCATCTTCCGCCGCTCCCAGATGCTTGTGCCTGTGCAGACGGGGGCGTTGAAGTCCTCGGGCACGGTGAGTGAGCCGAAACGTGAGGGCAGCACCGTGTCTGTCGAGTTGGGCTACGGCGGTGCCGCTGCCGGGTATGCGATGTTCGTTCACGAGTTCCCGCCTGACCGTGCGTTCCATCAGCCGCCGACGCAATACAAGTACCTGTCGCGCCCGGTCGAGGAGCGTCAGCCTGACATTGAACGGAATATGGCGAAGCGCATCGAGAATATGATTCAGAAGGCGTTGGCTGACGGGCAAACGCGGCAGAGCGAAGGGCAGTAACCGATGGCGACGATTCTGGAAGCGGTCGGTGACTACCTTGTCGCTCAGGGGCAGGGCACCCTTGGGACGAACCTGTTCCTGTCACTGCTGCCTGACTCTCCTGACGTGTGTGTGTCGTTGTACGAGTCCTCTGGTGGGGAGCCTCGGTATGTGATGAGCGTGTCTGGGCAGGTCGTTGACCAGCCGAACCTGCAAGTCATCTGTCGAGCGACCCGTGACGATTACCCGACTGCCCGTGACAAGGCTGAGACAATCCGGCAGTTGTTGGAGGATGTCGTTGGGTTGAGTCAGTCCGGCGTGCAAATCCTGTCCATCGTGCCGACGGGGTCGGTGAATCCACTGGGCGTCGACCCTGAGCATCGCCCTCTTGTGTCGGTCAACTTCCGCTGTATGGTGCTGCGATGACGAAGGCTGAGTCCGCTGCGCTGCTGGCGATTGAGGCTGCCATCCGGCAGTTGGAGGCAGTGAAACTTGCTCTCGTTGCTGAGGTTTCGATTCATCAACCAATACAGGAGCCTGTTGTTCAACCTGTGGATGAATCGGCGTGTCGGCAGCACGAAGTGAAACTTCTTGAAACGATGGGGTCTGAAACTCGTATGTGCCTTTCGTGCGGAGGCACGCAATGACGCAGGAGAGGAAGCCAGACCCCTATGGACGCCAAGCGAAAGTCGACGAACAGCCCCGGTGCTGGCGGTGCAACAGACTCCTCGCGCAGTCAGTCACGCGCCCGTGGGAAATCCGTTGTAACCGATGCAAAGCAGACAACAAATCTGCGTGACCTCGGCTCCGAGTTAGACAATCTTCTCGCGTCAGCGCCGCAGCGCACCTACGTTCCGACGTGTGCGGTGACCAAGACTTTGGCGCAGTTAGACCCGGAGACGGCTGAGAAGATGCGTCAACTCATCGACCACAGCAAGCACCAGTCTTCGGTCGTGGCTGAACTGTTGAGCCGCTACGGGTTCGCTGTGGCATACACCACCATCAACCGCCACAGGAAGCGTCTGACAGGCAGCGGGTGCAGGTGCCCTAAGTGAACCTTGGGGATGAAATCGACGCTCTCTTAGAGCCTGTGGAGGGGCAGGAGAAGCCCATCCAGCCCAGCCGCACGCCGAAGGCGGAGTGGCGTCCCGGGGTTGAGTGGAGCGGCTCTGAAGGTGTCGTTACCACCAAGCCCATCGAGGGGATGCAGCAGCCCGAGTGGAAGGCTGTCCTGTCAGTGTTCGAACTCGACCCGGACGAGTATCAGGTGGTCGAGCCTGTCCTGTTCAACGCTTGGCACGGACCGAGTGCGGACGGTCCTGTCCTGTATCGGCAGTGGAAGGCGAAGATTGTTCGCCGCCGCCACCAGACCTACGCCGATGTGACCGAACTGATAGATGAGATTCGACGTCACAAGCCGACTGCAAAGCGCACGCCGACTGGCGACGGGGCGTTCGTGGTGGTGCTGGCTGACTGGCAGATTGGCAAGGACGGCTCAGGCGGCACGGTGCGCCGGGTTCTGGCAGCGATTGACGCGGTGGAGCATCGGGTCAAAGAGTTGCGGCGACTGAAGCGCCCACTGGGTCGACTGTTCGTTCTGTGGACGGGTGACTCGGTGGAAGGGTGCGTCGGGCATTACGAGATGCAGACGTTCCTCGTGGAGTTGGACAGGCGTAGTCAGGTGAAGGTGACCCGTCGGTTGTTGCGTGATGCTCTCATTCGCTGGTCGCGGCTGTTCGATGAGGTTGTCGTGGTGGCGGTCGGCGGTAACCACGGGGAGAACCGTCGTGAGAGCAAGGCGTTCACCACGTTCGGTGACAACGACGACCTCGCAGTCGTGGAGCAGGTCGCTGAAGTGTTGGCTGGCAACCCGGAGGTTTACGGGCACGTCAAGTTTGTGTTCCCGCCCGACCATCTGACGATGACCGTCGAGGTGTCGGGTTGGATTCTGGGGCTGACGCACGGGCATATCGCTCGGGAGTCTGGGGCGGCTGAGGCGAAGTTGTCCCGCTGGTATGAAAGACAGGCGGGGGGCAAGCAGCCGATTGGTCAGGCTGACATCCTTGTGACGGGTCACTACCACCACCTGCGAGTGGCGGATTGGGGTGCTTGCACTTGGCTACAGGCTCCCGCGTTGGACTCCGGCAGCGAGTGGTGGCGGCTGAGTCGGGGTTCGGATGCTGCCACCGGGGTGTTGACGTTCGCTGTGTATCCCGACCGCAAGGTTGCTGACTTGGAGGTGCTGTGATGGAAAGCCCGCACGACATTGCGAGTTATGCGGCGCGGCTGGTGGCGGGGGATAGGAACGAGGAGTACGGGCATCCCTTGGATGACTTCTCCCGGGCGGGGAAGATTTGGGAGGCGGTGCTGGGGATTCCTGTGACCGCCGAGCAGGTTGCTCTTTGTATGATTGGCGTGAAGATTGCGCGTGAGGTTCACAAGCCGAAGGCGGACACGGTCGTTGATGGCATCGGGTACTTCCTGACGTTGGCGATGGTTCGGCAGGAGCGTGCCGAGCGGGAAATGGGCATCGACGCGGAGTGACCCCCCCCCCTCCCTAAACTAAACCCGGGTATGCTATACTGAGCATACAGGGAAGGGAGACCCGATGACCGAGTTCCGATACGACATCTTCGAGGGTGTCGACGTCCAAGCCACGCTTGCCAAAGCACGCAAGGCTTTCGCCCGTGGTGCTGACCGGGGCTTGGAGGGTGGCTTCACCGTCACCGTCGAAGACGCTGTCCAGACCAACGAGTTGGGCTTCACCGTCACCAAGCGACAGTTCGTTGTAACTGGCACCCCCTACAAGTTCAACGGCTGGACATTCGTCGCCGCAGTCGAGTGGCTGGCTGACGGTCAGGCGTTGACCAAGGTGCTGACTGGATACGAGGGTGAGGTCGTCGACCGCGAGTGGCTGCGGAAGGGCGCGTGCGACCACTGCCAGACCACCCGCTCCCGCAAGAAGCAGTTCGTGGTCGAGGATGAGTCCGGCACCCGGTTGCTGGTCGGCTCCACCTGTGTCAAGGACTTCGTGGGCTGGGACTTCAAGGTCACCTTCTTCGCTGACCTGAAGGACGCCTTCGACGACTGGGCGGGCGGCGGCTCCGGCAAGTACGACCAACGGGTCGACATCACGCAGTTCTTGGCGGCGGTGGTCGCGGTGAGCGCAACCTACGGTTGGAAGTCCCGCAGCGCGGCGCAGACCGAGGGCGGTGCAGCCACGGTCGACACCACTTGGGAGTTCGTCTTCGGCAGGGGTGAAAGCGCCCGGGAGACCCGGAAGCAGGTGGGTGAAGTGACCGAAGCCCACTTCACAAAGGCTGCGGCTCTGCTGGAGTTCGCTCGCACCTTCGAGGGTGACAGCGAGTACGCCCTGAACCTGCGGGCAGCCTCCGCCCAGACTGCGGTCGACCTGTCGACGGCGGCTCTGGTCGCCAGCGCGGTCGCCGCCTACGCCAACTGGGAGCGCAAGCAACTGGCTCAGGAGACCAAGCGGCAGACCTACACGCAGGAGTTGTACGCGGAGGTCGGCACCAAGGTCGATGTGACCGCCGAGGTGCTGAGCGTGTCGAACTTCGAGGGCTACTACGGCACGACGTGGGTGTACACCTACGCAGCCGAGGGCTACGTCTTCAAGTGGCTGTCCTCCTCCTACAGCGGGGGCGACAAGGGCGACAAGGTGCAGTTGAAGGGCACGGTCAAGAAGCGGGATGAGTGGAACGGCTTGGTGTCCACCCAACTGACCCGGTGCCGGGTCACGGCGCTGACCCCCGCCGCGTAAAGCAACCCCGGTAGTGTTACCATCATCCACGGAAGGAGAACAATGACCATCAACCTAGACACGTTCACCGCTCACAAGTTCGCCGACGGGGGCTGGAACGACAAACCCTGCGGTGCCGAGTTCCCACCCCCGCTCTTCACCCAAGACCAGACCGAGTTCAAGTGCCCCGGCTGCGAGAACACCTTGCTGCGAGCCTGCGACGACTGCAAGGAGTGGAAGACCGTCAGCGATTGGGAGCAGGAGGGGAGCGGGCACGCCGACCTGACCGACGCGACACTGTGCGAGGGCTGCTACCAGTCTGATACCGAAGCCGCATCGACCCTCATCCGCTTCGCTCCCACCGAGAAAGCGGAGAAGGTCATCTTCGGGGACAACGTCTGCTACTCCGGCACCCTCGACGAAATCTACGACTCCGAGGCACCCCAGTGGTTCAAGGACGTTCTGCCCGAGAACTGGACGGGTCGAGTCTGGGTCAGCAGCAGCGGATGGCGCGGCTACTACGCGACCGACAAGGTGCTGAAACTGACCTCCATCGAGGACGGCTGGATGACCGGGGACTACTCCGACGTGCCGTGGAAGAAGGACACCCACGCCTTCTTGGAGGCGCTAAGCGACGGCGACATCGTGCCCCCGAAGCCCGTGTACATCCTGTTCGAGCCGACCAGCAACGTCTTCTCCACGGCGACGACAATCCTTGCAGCCCCAGATGACGTTGACACGGTCAGGGAGTGGCTGGAGGGGTCAGGTTACGACCTGCACAAAGCCCTCAGTTAGACTCCCTGCCTGTCGACCCCGTCGAGTGTCTCCCCCCAGCGACTCGGCGGGGTTCGGCGTTTCTACGGTAGACTTGTCCTCACTAGGGTTTATGATTCCGTGCAGAGATTCCGTGTCCGCGTGACCTCCGCCGTCTCTCTCGTGACCTGTGTGTCCCCGATGGCAGGGGAATCGCGCCTGCCATAACGAGAGGATGGCGTGTATGGCTAAGTACCGCGCCCTTGCTCCCATCGCCTACGAACCCAACCGAACTTTGGCTGTGGGCGACATCGCGGAGGACATCCCAGCCAAGTCAATCAAGTGGCTTCTGGAAGATGGGTGCATCGAGTCCGCCGACACCGCGAGCAAGAGCAAGACAAGCGAAACGCCAGCCGCCACCGAAGGGGCTGATGCCTGATGGCGTTCGTCCACGGTCGCAATAGCGTCGTTCTGGTCAATAAGTTCGACCTCTCGCAGTACTTCAACGAGGCTTCCATCTCCAACAGCGTCGAGACCGCCGAGACCACGGCGTTCGGTAACGCCGCCAAGACCTACATCTCGGGTCTGAAGGACGGCACCATCTCGCTGTCGGGGATGTTCGAGGCTGCCAACGGCGCGTCTTCCATCGACAAGGTCATCTCGGATGCCTTGCAAGTCGACGACGCCGTGTTCACGTTCGCCCCTGAGCGTAAGACAGGCGGGGTGGCGTACTCCTGTATCGCTGACCCGACCTCCTACGAAGTGTCATCGTCCGTGAGTGACCTTGTCTCAATGTCCGCCGAGTTGCAGAGCGACAAGGGCATCGACCGCGCCATTGTGTTGAGCGGAACAAGTTCAAGTTTCGCTACCACGCTAACAACGGCAACCACTTTCGATGACCCGTCTTACGATTACGCGATTTCCAACAAGTCCGGATTGGTCGCAACCTTGGTGGCTGGTTCCAACACTGTGACACTCACTACAGGAAACACGACCAACTTGGCTATCGGTGCCATTCTTACCGTCACTTCCGGCGCTGGGGCTTTCGGAGTCGGAGCAGTCGTGCAATCCATTATTGACAGCACCAACTTCACCACCTCAGTTCCGCACGCAACCGCAGGCTCAACCACATTTAGCGCGAACACTCCGTCTTCTGGTGTCAACGCGGTCGCCTATCTGCACGTTACCGCAAACGCTAATGTGGGAACGGCTACTTTCACCGTTTGGGACTCGGCAGACAACGTCTCATTTACACAAATCCCAAATGCCGGATTTACGGTTGTTCCAGCCAGCACCACGGCTGTGCAACGGTTAGAGATTTCCGCCGGACAATCCATCCGACGGTATGTTCGGGCACGCTGCGTAACGAGCGGGGCTGGCTCCATCACCTACACCATCACATTCGCTCGGAGGTAATAAGAAATGGCTTTCGTTCACGGTCGTAAGTCAAAGGTCAAGGTCAACGCGGTTGACCTGACCAACTACATCGAAGAGGCTTCTCTGTCGAACTCGGTCGAGACTGCCGAGACCACCACATTAGGCAAAGACTCCAAGACCTACATCGCGGGTCTGAAGGATGCGACGTTCTCTTGTAGCGGCAAGTACGATGCCGCAGCAAGTGCTGTTGACGTAACCATTCAGGCGCTGCTTCAGGCTGCTGAGTTCCAAGTCAAGTTCCAGCCAGACGGAAGCAGTTCCTCGTTGTCGTCGACGAACCCCGCCTACACGTTCCAAGCAATCCTCACCTCTTACGAGGTGTCGGCTTCTGTGGGTGACGTCATCACATTCTCGGCGGAGTTCCAAGTTTCTGGCGACGTGTCGCGCACCGTAACCGGGACGTTCTAACAACAACTGAATGAGCAATCCCCAAACATAAGGAGAAGCAGTGTCCCTTCGTGACCAAATCCTCGCAACCAAGGACATCCCGAGCGAAGTCATCAACGTCCCCGAGTGGGATGTCGACATCGAAGTTCGGGGTATGACTGGTGCTGACCGCACCCGCATCTTGGAGTCGGCAGTTGACCCCAAGACTGGTGCAGTCAACTTGAAGGTGGTGTACCCAGAAATCGTCATCGCTTCGGCGCACGACCCGAAGACTGGCGAGCGCATCTTCACTGACGATGACCGTGAGGTTGTCCTAACCAAGTCGGCGAACGCTCTTGACCGTGTCGCCGAGGTGGGGATGCGGCTGGGCGGATTCTCGAAGGAGGATTCGGACGCCACGGCGAAGTCGTTTCCTGATGGGGAGTCCGCGTAGGTTCGTCTTCGAGTTAGCCGAGAAACTCGGTCGCACCGTCGGCGAACTGTTGGAGGGCAGCCCATCGCACAAGCCCATCTCCGGGTGGGAGTTGATGCAGTGGGAAGCCCTGTACATCGTGCGGGCTGACGAGGCGGAACGGGCGGCTAAGAAGAACAAGTAGCGGGAGGTGCGAGTATGGCAGTAGTCACAGAAGTGCTTGCTCGCATCTCCGCTGACCCGTCTCGCTTCGTTAGTGGGATGAAGCAAGCGGAGCGTGCCGCCAACAGTTTCGGCAGCAGCGTCGCTGGTAGCCCTATCGAGGCGACGAACCGTCTCGGTGGGGCGATGAAGATGATGGCGGGTGTCGCCACCGCCGCTTACGCCGCTGCCTCTGGTGCGGTGATGAAGTTCGGGACGCAAGCGATTCAAGCGTCCGCTGCCTACGAGCAGCAGGTCATCTCGTTCGAAGGCATCTTCAAGGGTGTCGGGCGGTCGGCGGATGATGCCAAGAACTACCTGTCATCGCTGCGTGACTTCGCTGCAAAGACGCCGTTCGAGATGCCGCAGTTGTTGGACGCCACGAAGCGGTTGATTTCCCTCGGGTATGCCGCTGAGGATGTGCGTGACCGTGTGATGCCCGCCGTCGGTGACATCGTCGCCGCTCTGGGTGCGCCGCCTGACGCCATCAACTCGGTGGTGTACGCCTTCGGTCAGATGAAGTCTGCTGGTCGCGTTATGTCTCAGGACTTGATGCAGATTGGTTCGGCACTCCCCGGCTTCAACGCGAAGATGGCGATTGCTGAGCAGATGTTCGGCGGCAACATCGACGCGATGAACAAAGCCATTGAGTCCGGCACCCTCACCAGCGAGAAGGCTATCGAGGCGATGCTGGGGGCGATGCAGAAGTTCCCGGGTGCTGCTGGCGCGATGGAGCGGCAGTCGAAGTCCCTCAACGGTGTGATGTCTACGTTCAAGGACAACACCCGCAACGCTTTGATTGACGGGTTGATGCCCGCCATCCCGCTCATCTCAAATGCGTTGAGCGAGTTGGAGCCAGCGGTCACTGGGCTGGCGAAGTCGTTCAGTATGGCGCTCGGTCCTGCCATTGCGGACATCGTGAATAACGTCGGTCCTGCCTTGACCTCGTTCTTGGAGCAAGCGGGACCGATTGTGTCGAACCTGTTGTCATCGGTTGGCGGGTTGCTGGTCGCTGTGCTGCCTCCGCTTGCTTCGGTCTTGTCGATGGTGACTGAGGTTGCGGCGTCATTGTTCACGCAACTTGGTCCGTCGTTTCAGGCTTTGGTTCCGGCTATCACTACGTTGGCTGAGGCGTTGGGCAGTGGTCTTGTGACTGTCATTCAGGCGCTTGCCCCGTATTTGCCTGAACTGGCGTTGTCGCTGGCTGAGTTAGTCATCGCATTGACTCCGCTTATCCCGCTTCTGACGCAGGCGCTTGTGTTGTTCACGCCTCTTATCCCGGTCTTGACTGGGCTGGTCAGGGTTACCGCTTTCCTTGCCCCGGCGATTATGACTGTAGTTGCGGCGATGGTTGCGTGGCGTGTCGCCACGGCTGTCTACAACACGATTTCTTTGATTGCGATTGCCCGCACTAAGGGGCTTGCGGTTGCTCAGCGTTACGCCGCAGTGTCGGGTAAGGCTAACGCCATTTCTACTGCCATCTTGACGGCTGCCCAGAAAGCGGCAGCGGTTGGAACGTGGCTGTGGCAGGCGGCTCAGTGGGCGTTGAACATCGCTATGAATATGAACCCAATCGGTTGGGTCATAATGCTCATCGCTGCTCTTGTCGGCATTGTCATCCTCATCGCCAAGAAGACCGACTGGTTGGGTCGCATCTTCTCGGCTGTCTGGAACGGCATCAAGAAGGGTGCCGAGGCTGTCTGGAACTGGTTGAAGAACAACTGGCAGACACTTCTTGCCATCCTGACAGGACCGATTGGTCTTGCGGTGAAGTTCATCATCGACCACTGGCACGAGATTCTCGATTTCTTCAAGGGTCTGCCTGAGAAGTTCAAGTCGTTCGCCACAAGTATGATGCAGGGCTTGCTGAATGGCATCAAGAAGATAGGTGGTGCCATCTGGAACGCCATCACTGGTGTGGTGACTAAGCCGATTGACTGGGTCAAGAAGAAGTTGGGGATTCACTCGCCGTCGAAGGTCACGACGGAAATGGGTAAGAACATCGGAGTGGGTCTGGCTAACGGTATCGACCTTTGCCGCCCGAAGACTTACGACGCTGCGAAGGACTTGAAGGATGCCGCGCTTGGCGGGATGAAGTTGGACTCCCAAGACCGCCGAATGTTGGCGCAGCAGGCGCAGGCTGCGACCAAGGCGTATCAGGATTACCGTGCTGGTGAGCGTGGCGACCCGGTTGCCGCTGCCGCAGGGAGCGGAACGACGAAGAAGGACGACAAGAAGAACACCCCGGGTGAGTTGACCGGGTTGGCGAAGATGCGCGATGACTTGATGAAGACCGTCAAGTTGAACGCGGCGTTAGCGACACTCGCGGGTAAGAACGTGCCAATGAGCATCATCGAGGATTTGCGTGGCAAGGGCGAAGAGGGTTTGAAGATTGCCAAGGAGGTCTTGAAGAAGGGCAGCGCGGCAATCAAGTCTCTTGTGGAGTTGTGGAATGAGGCAAACAACCCCAAGATTTCAACTGCTGACAAGATTTCCGCTTTCTATGAGCAGCAACGCCAGAAACTTGTTCAGGTTCTCGAAGACCTTCGCAAAGCGCGTGAAGATTTCCGCAATGAGATAAAGGGAATGATTCACGACCAAGGTTTGTTGGGCAACCTTGGTCTTCCTACCTCATATGCGGCGGGTGCTGACCAACTGAGTTATGCGATGGATTCGCGGGTCAATGCGGTCAAGGAGTTTCTTGACAAGATGACTGCGTTGTCGTCTTACGTCGGCAAGGGCAAGCCGCTGTCGGGCGACCTTTACCGACAGATTCTTGCTATGGGTCCGGGTGCGGGGACGGCTATGGCTGAGGCTTTCTTGAATGCCGGTCCGGATGTGATGAATGCGTATCGTGCTGGGCAGACATCGCTGGACACGATGGGCGAACAGTTGTCGAGGTTGGGTGCGGCTACTTACAACGCGGATATCAAGAACGCTACAAAGGCTGCATCGGCTGCATCGGCTGCTGGTTCAATGAGCAATGTGACGAACAACGTAACCTTGGAAGTGAAGGGTTCGGTTGTGACGGACAAGGAGTTGACGAAACTTGTTCGTGATGAACTGGCGCAGTTGTTACGGCGCAAGGGTGTGTCTCTGACTGGTTTGGGTCTGTAGTGAGGGCGCCTAGTGATGATGGCACTGGGGCTTCTGGCGAGTGCTACATCATTGACCAAGGCGACAACTCGACGCCGATAAAGATTTATGTGACTAGCACGCTTGAGTCGTTTGACCAGTTCAAAGTTGGGGACAGTGTGATTATCGCTAATGCCCCGACTTTGGGTGGGAACTACTACATCACTGTTGTTGAGACCTTTGGCACGTTGGCTGATGGTGCGGTGCTGACGACATCTAGGATTTCGGGCGGAACATTCATACTTGAGGGTGCCTGACGATGCCAGCATATATTTACAGCAACATCTCGTTTCCCACCGCAGATGTGGGTAAGTTCTATCTGGTACTGGGTGCGGAGTACACGCCTGCGACTGGTACCGCAAACAACTTCACATCGAGCGCCTATCTTCAACTTGATGTGAGCAGTGGAACAAGTGCTGGTCTTGGGGATGCCAGCGGCAATGGGGGCAAACTGGCGTATGACTCCGACGATGCTGCCATAGCCTCCGGTTCTCCCGCAGTTGTCGCAGGAACCATCTTGAACAAGATTCCGTCGAGCGATATCTTCGAGGTTTCAATCCGTCGAGGACGTACCCGCGATGACCAAGGCATTGACGTCGGCGAGATGACGGTGGTGCTGAACAACGTCAGCGGAAACTATGACCCTGACAATCTGACAACTGGTGCTTACCGTAAGCGTGTCAGTGTCAGCCCCGACAAGACATTGTCGTGGCTGGCTCCGGGGACGTTTGGTTGCTTGATGTATGGGGAGAGTTCGACGACTTCCCATTGCATCTTCGCTGGGATTATCGAGTCAGTCGAGGCAGACCAGTCTCGCTATCCGAGGTCGACCATTACTTTCGTTGATAACGTGGCGCGGTTGGGTCGTGACCTCTACTCGTATGCGACTGTTTCGAATATTCCGTTGTACTGTCCTACAGACCAGACAACCGCAAACCGCACCGCAAGCGTCTTCAAGTACATCAGGTGGCAGGGTGCCGAATACAACACTCTGAAGGCTGGAACTCGCACGCATTCAGCAAAGGTTCTGGACAGCACTCCTTTGTCTTTCATTGAGGAGTGCGTCTCTGCCGAGGGTGGACGGGTGTTCTGTGACCGCACTGGTGTCATCAGAGTTCTCAGCCACAAGGCGTTGAAATATGTTGACCCGGCTGCGGCTACATTGGTTGCCCGGTCTGCTTCGCTAACTTTGAACGACTTGGGCACCGCCATCGGATATGACAGCATCACTACCGTGCCGATGCACAATCAGATTATGAACAAATCCGTGGTCATCCCGGAGGCTGGTAAGCCAGTGACTTACACAGACCCTGAGTCTTCTACACGGTATGGCTTGTTCAGTGTTCAAGCGTCTTCGACTTTATCGAAGGGGTCTGACAACTCGGACTATGCGAACTACCTTGCTACTCGGCGTTCCTTGCCTTCAACTGCTGTCGCCGAGGTGAGTCTTCCGGTCAAGGGTTTGTCGGCTACGAACAAGGTGCTTGTGGTGAAGACTGACTTAGGTGACTTGATTTCGGTGAGCCGACTCACCAAGGATGGGCGCACATTATCGTCGATTTGCTGGGTTGAAGGGATAACATGGGATATAAACCCGACTTCATGGCGTGTTACCTACCAAACTTCTGCGGTCGACAGCACTACTTATTAGGAGGCAGGCGTGCCAACGACTTGGACTGACCCGGCATCTTTCACTGCTGGGCAGATTTGTCGCGCATCGGATTTGAACACCATTTCGTCTGGTTTGAAGTTCGTTGCGAAGCGTCCGATTACTTTGCTGCGTCAGGCGAGCGGGGCAACTACTACCACAATCGCAGATTCAACCCCGGTTGCTATTCCGTTTGCCACCGAAGTCGTCGACCGAGGTGATGTTGACGGTACGGGAATGCACGATACTTCCACGAACACCACACAAATCAAGCCCATTGTGGCTGGCTGGTACTTGGTGAGCGGATGCGTGGTGTTCGATGCGGGTAGCGGTGGAACTAACTATTACGGTTTCCGCGAGGCACGCATCTACAAGAACGGTTCCATTGCATACAACGCGGCAACCGCACGAACTAGCGCAACCACATACTACTACGGTTCCCCCGTTGCAGCCGCTGCCAAATCAGTCGTTGTGACTGTAGGACCGATGCTCGTGTCGATGAACGGCTCGACGGATTACATCGAGTTGTACGCTTATCAAGATTCTGGATACACACTGTCGACCACCTCGGCAGCGTCACTTGGCTCTTGGTTCCAAGCAGTGTGGGTGTCTCCGCTGTGAGCCTGAACAATCTTCAAGCGGACATCGTGCAGATTGCCGGGGTCATTGGCGCGGCGTTCTTCATCGGCGCCTCTATCTATAAGATTTACAAGGTCGCTCACCGAGTAGAGGCGGCTATCGGTACAGATAAGGACGGACGGACACTGTCAGACCGTATGAATAGGGTTGAGCATCAGTTGTGGCAGAACGGTGGCGACTCCCTTGCTGACAAGGTTTACAAGACGAACAGCAAAGTTGAAGAGGCTGAGAAGCAGATTCGTGAGACCGCTGCCGAAGTGCGGGTCATTCGTCAAATGCTGACTGTGATGATGAACAATCGGAGCAACTCAAACTAAACCCGACTGTCAAGGATTGTCGGCTGATTGCATTACACTCTGAGGGTTGCTCGACATCACGGGCAGATTGGAGTGTCATTGTGTTCACTAAAGCCTTCTGGATTGCCGCAGTTGAGCGTGCCATCAAGACGTTCGCTCAGTTCTTGGCTGCCGTCTCCATCATCTCGTGGGGCGACCTGCGGATGTCACTGTCAGGTGCGGGTCTTGCCGCGCTACTGTCGCTCGTGACCTCTATGGCTTCAGCCCGCTTCGGGTACAGCGGTCCTTCCCTTGCGAACGAGTTCGCAGTCTCCGACGATGACCTGTGTGACCCGGCGGCTGACGAGGAGACTGACTGATGCCTACCTCCATCAACGGATGGCAGGTCATCGAGTCCGCTTCCGACCAGCGGTTGAAGTACGGGGTCATCCCGGGGACGAACATCAAGATTCGTCTTCACAAGGAGGCTCTGCCGCTGCTGCTGGCGGTCGCCGCCGAGGTGAACAAGCGGGTGCTGCCCCTGTCGGTGGGCAACAACAGCCCCGCTGGTCAGGATGAGGGAGGCTGGGTGTATCGCAAGGTCGCCGGGTCGACGAAGTGGTCGAACCACGCCTCCGGCTCTGCGGCTGACCTGAACTGGCGCTCGTTCCCGATGTTCAGGCGGACGATGTCCGCGAAGCAGCGGGCTGCGTGCATCGCTATTGCCAAGGAGTTCGGCGACATCATCACTTGGGGTGGGGTGTGGCAGAACGGGGTCGATGAGATGCACTGGGAGGTGTCGGCTGGAAAGACCGTGGACGATGTGCGTGCGGCGTGCAAGCGGCTCGGTATCCGGGCAGACGGCACCCGCAAGCCTGTGAAGTACCCGGACTACCCGGGCAAGCCGTTGGTCATCGGCTCTCGCGGTGCTGCCGTGCGTGCGGTACAGGAGGTTGTGCGTGTCACGGTAGATGGGATTTACGGGGAGAAGACCAGCAAGGCGGTCGCTGCCTTCCAGAAGCCTCGTCCAGCCCTGTGGAGCGAGAAGCGGGGCACCGTGGGGGAGAAGACCTACGAGGCGCTTATCAAGCGTCTGGGGTGATTCTAGGGGCAGTGAAGGGGGTCTGGGTGGACACGTTACCCAGACCCCCTTCGTGCTGTCTGGCGGAACCCATCGCCAGTCAGCCACGCTCGACGGGAAGGGCGGGGCGAAACGGGAAGGGGATGCCCGCCCACATCGCCGAGCAGGTGGATTCTGGCACAAATGAGGGGGTGCGGCACTTAGCCACCCCGATGTTGATACCTAACCACGGTTGTGCTAACCTCGTGTCCGAACCTGAACCCAAGGAGGACACAATGACACAACCACTCCCAGAGTTCCCGTCCACGAACGACCCCGTTCTGGAAGACGAGCAGACCCGGGAACGCTTCACCATCACCGATGACGGTGCCGCGACGTGGGCGATGAGGAAACTCGCCGCCCTACGCGACAAGCAGCGCGAGTTTCAGCGCATCGCCGACAACGAGACCGCCCGCATCAGCGAGTGGCTCGACCAGATGACCCGCAACCTCGACGGGGATATGAAGTTCTTCGAAGGTCTGCTGATTCAGTACGCGATGCGTGAGCGTGAGGAGAACGGGCGCAAGTCCGTCGTCCTGCCGCACGGCAGTGTGAAGTCACGCGCCTCATCGGACAAGGCTCGCGTGACCGACGCCGAGGCGTTCATCAAGTGGGCGCAGAACTCCGCTCCTGAACTGCTTCGCACCAAGGTTGAGCCAGCCCAGTCCGAAATCAACGCCAAGGTCACCTTGACCGACGACGGCATCGTGGTCATCGCCGAGTCCGGCGAGGTCGTGCAAGGCGTGGTCATCGAGAAGGGCAGCATCTCGTTCAACGTCGAGACCAGCAAGGGGGCTAACTGATGACAAGCGCCAAGCCCACCATCGTTGAGGCGCTCGCTGCGGTGATGTCCGAAGTCAGTGCCGTCAAGAAGGAAGACCGCAACGAGGCTCAGCGGTTTATGTTCCGTGGCATCGACGCGGTCGTGAACGCGGTCGCTCCCGCCCTCCGCAAGCACGGCGTCATCGTGATGCCGACCTTGCTGGACTACCAGTACCAGACGGTCGAGGTCGGCAAGAACCGCACCCAGATGGCTCACGTCATCGTCCGTGTCCGCTACGTCTTCAGCGGTCCCGCTGGGGATGCGATGTGCAGTGAGGTCATCGGTGAGGCGATGGACTCTGGGGACAAGGCGGTCGCCAAGGCGATGAGTGTGGCATTCCGCATCGCCCTGTTGCAGTCGCTGGCGCTGCCGACCGACGAGCCTGACCCGGACTCACACTCCTACGAGCGGTCAGCGGCGGCTGAGCCGAAGCCGCCTGCCGATGAGGAGACCTTGATGAGTCTTCAAGCCGGGATGACCGAGGTGGACACGGTCGAGGCGTTGAACGCACTCGCTCAGAAGGCTGCCGGACTTGACTTACCGGATGATTGGCGGGAGGGTCTGCGGAATCTGTACCTGACCCGCAAGAAGGAGTTGCAGCAGTCGTGAGCATTGTTCGCGCCCCTCGCCCTGAGCGCGACTACACGACGCTGAGGAATGAGGTCATTAGGGATTCGCGGTTGTCGTTTCGTGCCCGGGGGCTGCTCATCTCAATGTTGTCGCGCCCAGATAACTGGCGCACCAGTGCCGAGATGCTGTCCAAGGAGAGTCCCCAAGGCAAGGAAGGCAGGGACGCTATCCGCACTGCCCTGAGCGAGTTGGAAGCCGTCGGTTACCTGCGCCGCAGCCGAACACAAGATGTAGTGACCGGGCACTGGTCTACGGACTACATCTTGTACGACGAGGCAGTCGAATCCGACAAACCGGACAACACCGAAGACGGATTTCCAGTCGTCGGTTACCCGACGTTCGGTGAACCAGTCCTCTTAGAAAGGACTGATAAAGAAGAACCGAATAAGAAGAAAGAACTACAACCCCTCGCTCCGCTCGGCGTTGTCACCGCCCGTGACATTGTCGCTGCCTACGTCGACGAGTGGAACTCCCTGCACTCCGAGCAACCCCTCGCCCGCCAAATCGGACAGTTGGCTCGGGAGGCACGCCAGTTACTCGACGCTGGCTTCAACCCCGACCGGGTAATCGAAGCCGCCAAGAAGTGCGCCAGCGATGGACACGCCCGTCTGGACTCGGCGTATGCGTGGATAACCGCCAACGCCACCCGCGCCACAGCAGCCGAGCAGCCGACCCGCCGGGACTCGAACCTGCACCAAGGGCTGAGCCTCGCTCAACGCTACGCCCAGCAAGAACAAGACCAACAGCAGTTAGGAATCGCCCAGTGAAGAAGAGTGAAGTCGCCCTCCTGCTCACGATGACCAAATCGTTCGACGACCGAGTCAGCGTGGACGAAGCCCGCGTCGAAGCGTGGCACGCAGCCCTGCACTTCTCGATGGACTTCGACACCGCCAAGCAGTTGGTCATCGACCACTACGCCGAACGCACCAACGCCCTGATGCCCGCCCACCTGAACGAAGCGTGGCGCACCGTCCGCCGCCGCCAAATCGAACAGGAGCAAGCCAAGCAACGCGCCCTCGAATCCGTCGGCGCACCCCCTAGCGAGGAGTTCCTGCGACTGATGCGAACCCAGATGAACACCCTGTTCACCGACACCCCCATCCCCGAAGACATCCTGCAAGAACTGCAAGCCAACCCCTGCCCAACCTGCCACGCACCGAGCGAGCAGCCATGCAACGAAACCGACAAGCCACACCCCGCCCGATGGGACGTGGCGCGAGAGAAGGTGAAGAACCCGTGAGTCAACTCAAGTGGATTGCCTACGCGAACGCCCTGCACATCGCCGCAGGCATTGAACCCATCTGTGACCTGAGTCACACCCCTGTCAACCAAGGTTTGCCCTGCCCGGACTGCCTGCAACAACTCGTCGCCAACCTCAACAGCGCGTTCGAGACCGTAGTGGCGGCACCCTGA
>Ga0075471_10000036_pt1 | contig 54054 bp, 52 predicted proteins | sample DEB19_08_DNA_2_FD_74787 | JGI IMG/M metagenome (GOLD analysis project Ga0075471, IMG submission 74787) | Aqueous microbial communities from the Delaware River and Bay under freshwater to marine salinity gradient to study organic matter... | ecosystem: Environmental > Aquatic > Marine > Coastal ...
TCGAGATGTTCCGCCGCCTCTTCTCCCGCGTCCACGAGGAGGAAATCCCGCTCGCCGATGCCGTCGCCGACGGCCTCCTGAAGGCTACCGGTTTGCCACCCTATGTTTATACCACGCCGAATGCTCGACGCGCCGGAACGAACACTGCCGTCTACGCGCGGAACCTCCTTGCCAATCGCATCTATGACTGCCCCGTCGTCTATCTCGAGCCCTTTGTCATGAACCACGAGGAAACTTACCGCCGCCTGCTCTTTGGCCATTTCATCGGCCGCACACTCATCGCTGGGCGTCTGCAAACCAGCGCTGTGGAGGATTACGTCCGCGGTGTTGTGAACGGCCTAGTGTCCTATTACCAAAAAAACCGCAAGCCACTATGACTGTCCTCATCGCAGGTTGCGGCTTCGTGGGCGAGCGTGCGGCCGATTTGCTGCATGCCACCGGGCACACTGTCATCGGCCTCACGCATAGCGCCGCTTCCACGGAGCGGCTGCGCATCGCTAAACCTTGGCGTGTCGAATCGTGTGATGTCTCAAGCGAGACATCCGTGAACGCACTCGCTGCCAAAATCGCTCCTCTCCACATCGATGCCTTCATCCACTGCGCCAGCTCCAGCCGCGGCGGAGCGGAGATGTATCAAAGCGTCTATGTGAACGGCATGCGGCACCTCATCGCCGCCTTCCCCGCTGCTTTCCCGCTCTACACCAGCAGCACCAGTGTCTTCCCCCAGATCCAGGGTGAAACGGTCGATGAGACCAGCTTTGCCGATCCCGACCGCGAAACGGGCCGCCTGCTCCGCGAAGCCGAAAACCTCGCCCTAAATGCCGGAGGCTGCGCCGCACGTCTCGCCGGCATTTATGGCCCCGGACGTTCCTTTTTGCTGAAGAACCTCCTCGAAGGCAAAGCCGCCATCGAGGGCAATGACGGCCACGGACGCTACCTGAATCAAATCCATGCCGACGATGCCGCCAGTGCTCTCGTGCATCTCGTCACGCATCGCCTCAGTGGCATTTACAACATCGCCGACGATCAAAAAGTCACCCAACGGGACAGCTACCTCGACCTCTGCCGTGTTTTCGGCCTGCCGCTGCCGATCTCCCGCGATCCCGATCCGAACCGCAAACGCGGCTGGAGCCACAAGCACGTCTCCAACGCCAAGCTGCGTGCCGCCGGCTGGCAGCCGCTCTATCCAACTTATCTCGATGCTGTCCAAAACGATCCCGAGCTCGCCAGTAGCATCCTGCGGGCCGTCATCGAGGAGGCCACCGTGCCACTCCCCCGTCAGCCCAACATCATCCTCATCGGCCTCATGGGCAGTGGGAAGACCACTGTCGCCCGCATCGTCTCTCAGATGATCGGCTTCCAGTGCCTCGACACCGACCAGCTCATTATCGATACTGCGGGTCAAAGCATCCCCTCCATCTTCGCCAACGAGGGCGAGCCCGGTTTTCGCGTCCATGAGAGCACTGCACTTCGTTCCCTCCTTGGGAAACGCGGCTGCTGCATCGCCACCGGCGGTGGCATCATCACGCAGCCGCGCAATCTTCCCCTGCTTCGCCACCTCGGATACATTGTCTGGCTGGACGCTGACCCCGCGCTGCTCGCGAGCCGAACATCGCACAACAACGACCGCCCACTCCTTGCTGGGGAAGAAGACCCCAAGGCCAAACTCACCCGTCTTCTCGACGAGCGAAAGCCCCTCTACAAATCCCTTGCCGATCTACGCATTCAGACCTCCGAGCTCACGCCCCAAGAAACCGCTTACGGCATCATGGAAAGCGCCAAGTTTTTTTTCTCGAAGATGAGGGGGGCCTAACTTTTTGCCCCAGCCCCCTGACAACCAGATGCATCCAATTGAAAAATCTCTGCGTATCGGCTTACACTGACATTTCACGCCAAAAGCCATGCTTAGCGATTTCCTCCAAGACCAAGCCACTCTTTACGTCTCGGGTTTGATGACACCCGAAGAGCGGGCGAATTTTGATGTCGTCATCGACTACCACGAGGAGCTTCGTGACTGTGTGCTTAGTATGGCCGATGTGAGTGCTAGTCTAATCACCACGACCTCGCCCAAGGATTCCATTCAGCCGCCAGCCACCCTGAAGGTCCGTGTCGCGGCCCAGATCGCCACACGAAACATGGAATTCAGCCCCGAAGGGCGTGTGCTTTGCGATCCAGATGGTCGCGTGCAGTGGGTGAATGACGCCTTCACTGCCATGTGTGGCCACAGCTTGGTCGAACTGCGCGGGAAAAAACCCGGCCCCATTCTCCAAGGCCGCGATACCGATCCCGTTTCCATCGATCGAATGCGCCGCGCCGTGCATCAATGCCGTCCATGCACAGAAACGCTGCTCAACTACCACAAGAATGGCGATGCCTACTGGGTCCAAGTTTCCATCGCGCCCATCCTCGACGATAGTGGGGAGGTGCTCTGGTTTGTCGCACGTGAGCGTGAGTTGAAGAATCATGCCGCAGCTGGGAATTGACGGCGGATCTTCGCCGTTATGCGTTTCAAGCGTCTGCAATCCATCGCATCCAGCGTCGTGAAAGGCACGCTCGCCTCACTTCCCCCTGTGATCCGAGATGAAGCGACGGCTTGCACCATCGAGTTCGCGGAGATGAGCGCTTTGTTGCCTGACGAGCCGAGCCTCGATCGTGAGCTTCTGGGGCTATTCGAGGGAAACGCCCGCTGCGATCCTCCCCCTGCCCTGCCGGATGAAATACCGCGCATTCGCCTTTTCCTCGACAACCTCTGGCACGATTGCGGCGGCCATCTCGAGACCTACCGCTCTGAAATCCGCATCACACTGCTGCACGAGCTGGGGCACTATCTCGGCCTTGGCGAAGAACAGGTGGCAGCGTTGGGATTGGCTTGAGCGCACTCATGCCCCCGGTGGCTGACCGTCGATGACGGTGGTGTCTGCCAGCAAATCATGCACACAGCGATTGTCCTCGCGAAAGATGAGGCAGGGATCGATGATACCGTAAAACGGCACCACCTGCGCGATGATGCCATTCACGAAGGAGCGCAGCAAAAAACCTTTCACAAAGCCGGGCTTCTGCCCGTCCGGAAAGGTCACGATGCGAATACCGAGCCACTTTTTCCCCAGAGTCTGCCCACGGGTTGTCAGCAGCACGATGTTCCAAATCGTCAGCCCAAGCAACACGAGACCGGCCAGCATGAAACAAGCGATTGCAGCCACAGGCGCGTCCTTCGAGTCGGGCTGTCCCGACTGAATCATGAAGAGAAAAGCGGCCGACACAGGCACCCCACAGCCGATCATACCCGTCAGGCAATCGAGCAGCCACGCTCCAAGCCGCGTGCCACGCGAGGCGGGTTTTAGCCCCGGCAAGTTAGACAGCACTTGGGCCTGCGGCGCAGCATAGGGATTCGCATGATGGATGGGTGGCACGGCAGCAAAAGGTGCATAAGGGGCAAATTTCGATCCGACTGGCTGCCAATCCGTCATGCCCTCGGCCCAACAGAGGTCACCGACCTGAAAGCGGCCCGCAGCCAGCCCGGAGCGCACTTCTTCCTCAGCAAAAGTTCCGATCGGCTGGCCTCCGCGCGCGATATGGTAAGTCATGACCTCAAAATAGCCTGCGCAAGAGCGGCACATCAACCGCCTTTTACTTTTCTCACCGTACGCAGCATTCTCCCAACACTCCTTTATGCAACGTTTTCCCCTTCCCGCCTTGTTTGCCGCGCTCAGCCTCCTCCTCGTCGCCTGCGAAAAACAGCCCGCCGAGGTCGACTTCAGCGATCCGAATGTCGAGATGACCAATGAGGGCAAGTCCGCCAGCTACAAGACCAGCCCCTACACCGGCCTCATCCGCCGCAAGCACTCGAATCAGAAGGTCGCCGGCGAGTATCCCTATGTGAACGGCAAGATGCACGGCGTCATGAAAGAATGGTGGGACAACGGCCAGCCATCCGCAGAAACCCATTTTAAAAACGGCCAGCGCCATGGTCTCAACCGTTACTGGGACATGAAGGGCCGGCTCACCAAGGAGCAGACCTACGATCACGACCAATCTATCAGCGAAAAGTACTTCTGATGCTCCGTCCCTAGCTCTTCTTTCTCCGCTTCATGTCTGCCATCATCGCCCTTCTTGTCATCGCGCTCGTCTCGCTCCTCGCGGTGCGTGTGGGTGCCACCGCGCTGATGATGACGGGGCTCAGTTGGGACACTGCGAGCTTCCAATCCTACTCCGCCTTTTTCGGCGTAGGCTTCACCACGAAAGAGGCGGAGATGGTTGTGAATCACCCCGTGCGCCGACGCATTATACGGGATCTCATTCTGGCTGGAAACGTGGGCCTCACCTCCGCGCTGGCCACGCTCATCGTCACCCTACTGCAAAGCGGTTCTGGAGGAGACAGACTCCACATGATCCTCTGGCTGATCGGTGGCCTGCTCGGCCTCTACTTCATCTCCCGCCTCGGCTGGGTGCAGAAGGCGCTGGATCATCTCATTCAACATGCGCTGGAGCGCGCGGGACTCGTGCGGGCGCTCGACTATGAGCTGCTGCTTCGCATCCAGCACGGTTATGTTGTCTCTGAGATCGAGGTGCTGCCAGGCACCTACCTCGCCGACCTTCCCCTGCGGCATTCGCGACCGTGGGATCGCGGTGTTGTGATCCTTTCCATCAAGCGCGATGGCGCAACGCACCCTGGGATCCCCAGCCGTGATGATTTGATCCAACCCGGCGATGTCCTCACCGCCTATGGCAAGGAAAAAGACCTCCTCGCCATGACACAGCCGCTCGGCAGCTAGTCATCGCCGGTTTTCACCATATGCTCAGACGGAAAATCCGGCCTCTTCACTGCGTTTCTCTCGTATGCTAAAAAAGCTCGTTCTCCTCCTTAGCCTTGCCCCGATTCATCTGCTGGCTGCCGAACCACCTGTTCCGTCCAAGATCGAGTTCAACCGGGATGTGCGGCCTATTTTGAGCGACAATTGCTTCTACTGCCATGGTCCGGACAAAAACCATCGCGAGGCGGACCTGCGTCTCGACCTTCGTGACGAAGCCATCACCGCCAAAGCTATCGTCCCCGGTAAAACCGGAGAAAGCGAACTCATTGCCCGCATCGTCACCACGGATGAAGACGATCTCATGCCGCCGCCGGACTCCCACAAGAAGCTTACCGTGCGGCAGAAAAGCATCCTCACAAAATGGATCGAGCAAGGCGCCACCTATCAGCAGCACTGGGCTTATGAAAAGCCGGTCAAAGCAGTCATCCCCGTCGGCAAAAACCCCATCGACCATCTCGTGCAGAAGCGTCTCGCAGAAATCGGCCTCAACCCCTCTCCGAAGGCCGATGCGCGCACCTTGATCCGCCGCCTCTACTTGGATCTGCTGGGCCTACCACCCAAGCCGTCGGACTTGTCTGATGGCGCCGACCTGTCGGAGAAAAAGCTCGATGCATTGGTCACTCAGCTCTTCAAATCCTCCCACTATGGTGAGCGAATGGCTATTGCTTGGCTGGACCAGGTGCGCTTCGCCGACACCATCGGCTACCACAGTGACAATCCGCACAACGTCTGGCCTTACCGCGACTATGTCATTGGGTCCTTCAACAAAAACAAACCCTTCGACCGCTTCACCCTCGAGCAGATTGCCGGTGATTTGATGCCCGGAGCGAATCAAGAGACCCGTGTCGGCTCTGCTTTCAATCGCCTGCTTCTCACCACCGAAGAGGGCGGTGCTCAGGCGAAGGATTACGAGCAGCGCATGCTCACCGACCGCGTGCGTGCCATCGGCAATGCTTGGATGGGCCAGACCACCGGCTGCGCGCAATGCCACGATCACAAGTTCGATCCCATCAGCATGCGCGATTTTTACCAGCTTGGTGCCTTCTTTGCCGACATCAAGGAGCCGATTCTCGGTCGGCGCGAGGATGGCATACTCGTCACCACGCCGGATAACGAAAAGAAGCTTGCCGAACTCGATGCCAAACTCGCTGAGGCTAAAAAGGTGTTCGCCAAAGTGCAACCGGACCTCAATAGGGCTCAAAAAGCTTGGGAAGTGGAGTTTCTGAAGAGGACGGACCTCAAGGAAAAAGAGGCCAAGGACATCCAAGGACTGCTGAAGGCCAAAAATCCCAATGCGCGGCAAAAACAGCAGATTGATGCCTATTTCGCCCAGAATAACCCGCTTTACAAAGCGGAGCGTGAGGCCGTCGCCAAAGCCGAGGCAGCCCGCAAGGCCTTCTACGATCCACTGCCCAAGTGCATCATTTCCATCAGCGACACCAACAAGCGCACTGTGCGCATCCTGCCGCGTGGCAACTGGATGGATGAGAGTGGTGAGGTCGTGAAGGCTGCGCTACCCAGTTACCTGCCGAAACCCAAGATCGAAGGCCGTGATCTCACGCGCCTCGACCTTGCCCAGTGGCTCGTTTCCAAAGAAAACCCGCTCACCGCCCGCAACGTCATGAACCGCCTGTGGAAGCAGTTCTTTGGCACTGGTTTGAGCAAGGTGCTCGACGATCTTGGTGCCCAAGGCGAGCCACCGGTGAATCCCGCACTGCTCGACTGGCTTGCCTGCGAGTTCATGGACAGCGGCTGGGATATCCAGCACATGATCCGGCTCATCGTGACCAGTCATACCTATCAGCAGGTCAGTACCTCGACGAAAGAACTGACCGCTGCCGATCCCTACAACCGCGAATGCGCCCGCCAGAGCGCTTTCCGACTGGATGCCGAGCTCGTGCGAGACAATGCACTCGCCATCTCCGGCCTGCTTGTTCCGAAAATCGGTGGTCCCAGCGTCAAACCCTACCAACCCGCCAAATATTGGGAAAATCTCAACTTCCCCACCCGCGAATGGCAGAATGATAGCGGCGAAGGTTTGCATCGCCGGGGCCTCTACACCTGGTGGCAGCGTACCTTCACGCATCCATCCATGCTCGCCTTCGACGCCCCCAGCCGCGAAGAATGCACTGCCGAGCGCAACCGCTCCAACATCCCGCAGCAAGCTCTCGTTCTCCTCAATGACCCCACCTACGTCGAAGCTGCCCGCGCGTTTGCCGCTCGTATCCTCCAAAGTGATGGCGATGCCCTAAAACGCATCGAGTGGGCCATGCAGCAGGCTTTACAACGCCAAGCGACCACGGAGGAAAGCAAGACGCTGTCTGCGCTCCTCGCCAAACAGCTCGCCGATTACCAGAAGGATCCTACTGCTGCCGAAGCTCTTCTACAGACCGGTGCTGCGCCTCTCAAGGTCAACCTGAATAAGTCCGAGCTCGCCGCATGGACGCATGTCGCGCGCGTGCTGCTGAACCTACACGAAACCATCACGCGCTCGTAGCTGGGCGCGCGCGGTGCCGCCATTGGCGGCTCAGAGTGGGTTCATAAAAGACAGCACCTCAAAGTCGAGCTGTTCGCCACCGTCGTTTGATGCAGCATTCGTGGTCTGTGGCTGCGGAGAACGGGTTTTTCAGAGGTTGTCAAACCCGCAAGTTGTCCTAGCATGCCCGCCCTTCCGGCCCGGCTTCGCCTTTTCAGGCCCACGCCAAGACCCGCGAACGCACCCGACCGCCCCCGAAATTCCCTGCCATGAACATCAACGTCGAACACCAGCCTAACTGCCGCGCCGCCGCTCACATCCGCGTGCCCGCCGATCAAGTCGCCAAAGAGCGTGATCAGATCGTCAACTACTTTGCCAGCAGAGTGCAGCTCCCCGGCTATCGCCCAGGCAAGACTCCGAAGAGCATCGTGGCCAAACGTTATGAGAACGAGGTGAAGGATGAGCTCGAAAAACAGCTCATCAACGATGGCCTTCGCCAAGCGGTAAAGAGTGAGGGTCTTGAAGTGCTCAATGTGCTTTCCGTGAAGGATAAGATGTATCACGACACGGACTCCAGCTTCTCTTTCACCATCGAAATGAGCCTCACGCCGAAATTCGAGCTGCCGGAGTACAAAGGCATCCCCGTGAAGCTTCCGCGCATCGAGGTGACCGACGCGGACATCGACCACGACTTGCTCCACCTCCGCGAAAACCAGGCCACCTACGAAGATGTGCCTCGTGCTGCAGCAAACGGTGACGTCGTCGTGCTCTCCACCAACGGCAGCCTCGATGGCCAAACTCTTGATGAGGCCATGCCAGATGCTCCTGCCCATCTGAAAGAGATGAAGGAAAACTGGTTCCTACTTGCCGAGGAGGAAGATTTTGTCCCAGGTTTCTACGCTGGACTCATTGGTATCGACAAAGAGGCTGAACGCACCTTGAGCATCATCATTCCCGAGGACTTTCGCTATGAGGCGCTCCGCGGGAAGACCCTCACTTTGGCTGTCAAATGCCACGGTGTGAAGAACAAGAGCGTGCCGGAACTCACGGAGGAATTCATCAAAAAGATCGGCGGTGATGAAATGACGCTCGAAACCCTCCGCAACGAGGTGCGCGACGCCATCCGCCGCCGCAAGGAGCAGGCCCGTGACAGCGCGAAGGGGAATCAAGTCATCGAGCACCTTTTTGAGAAGGTGGAATTTGACCTGCCCCAAGAAGTCGTGAATCGCGAAGCCCAGCGCCGCACAAACGAAATCGCTATGCGCGCCATGCAGCAGGGAGTTCAGGAAGAGGAACTGGTGAAGCAACAGGAAGAAATTCTCAACAGCGCCACCAACCAAGCCCGCCAGAATGTGAAGGTCAGCTTCATTCTCGAGCAGGTCGCCAAAAAGGAAGCCCTCGAGGTTCCTGGTCAGAAGATCGCCATGGCCCTCGCCCAAATCGCTGAGCGTCAGAATAAACCTGCCAAGAAATTCATGGCTGAAGCCCAGAAGAACGGTCTCATCGACAACGTGCGTGCCGACTTGCTACTCCAAGAAGCCCTCGAATTCCTGAAAGCCAATGCCGTGGTCGAGGAAACTGAACCTGAGACGGAGAAGTGCGAGACACACGGTCACTGATCGTGTTTCACCAAAAAAGGCGCTTGGACCCCAAGCGCCTTTTTTGTGCGCACAGGCCAGAAACGAAGCGCCTAACGCGCTTGGCGCTTGATCACTTGGTGTGTCTGCTTTGTCTTAACCATCAAGTCGTTGCCCAGCACGCCACCAAAGTGCGTCAGCGGATACAATAGACTGCTGCGACCAATCAAAGTGCCGGGGCTGATCACGCTGTTGCAGCCGATTTCAGCATAGTCCCCGATCACTGCACCGAATTTTCGCAAGCCGGTCGGTATGGTATCTGAGTCCGTGCGCACTGTAACCTCTTGGCGGTCGAGCCGCACATTGGAAAGAACCACGCCCGCGCCAAGATGCGCTCGGTGCCCGAGGATGGAGTCCCCTACATAATTGTAATGCGGCACTTCGCAGTCATCGAAGAGCACCGAGTTCTTGAATTCGCAGGAATTGCCCAGCACACAGCCATCACCCACGAGCACGTTTTCACGGATGTAGCAGCCCGCACGGATCTGGCAGTTCCGCCCGATCCATGCCGGGCCGGGGATAACGCAACCTGGCTCCAACGTTGTTCCCTCATCTATGAACACATCCTCTCCAATGAAGGCTCCAGGAGGAACTGTGCAGCGGATCTCCCGTTGCAGACGAAACTCCAGATACTGCTCGATGCGAGAAAGCGCCGCCCACACCGGCGCATCATCCGGAAACAAAATGCTGTGCTTCGTGTGCGTAAGATCGAGAAAGTCGCGGGCAGAAAACATGAGTGAACGTTCACGAAAGTGGACCGGAAATGCCAAAGGCAAAGAAGTTAATCACCTGCTCACGCCTGCTCAGTTCGATACCACTTGGGGTTCAGCGCGGCGATTCAAGAACTGGCGGCTCTTCACGATCTCCAGCACTGCGGCAGAGAAACGGCCATTTTGTGCTTTCAGCGAGGCTTGCATCTGCTGCAGGAGTTTTTTGTCACTGGGCAGAGTCTGGCGTCCAAGGGCATAGCCAAGGAGTTTGCGGGTGAAATGGGCAACAAACTGCGGCTCATTCTTTTTGAGATAGTCGCGCAAGCCGGCGAGTCCTTGGAACTTGGTGCCGTCCATCATTTCACCCGTGTCATCGATTTTACCGCCAGTGTCATCGGTGGATCTGAATCGGCCGATGGGATCATAGCTCTCCAAAGCGAACCCTAGCGGGTCGATGCGCTCGTGGCAGACGGCGCAGGCAGAATCATTCCGATGCTGCATGAGGGCTTCTCGCAAGGAAGAGGGTTGGGTGGTTTCTTTGAGTTCGGGGACATTCGGCGGCGGGGGCGGGCTGCTGAAGCCGAGCACAACCTGATAAAGATAGTCACCACGCAAAACGGGGCTGGTGCGGTGCGGGCGAGACGTTTGGGTCAAGATGGCCCCCATGCCTAGAAGGCCTCCTCGATGATGCTGGAGGACTTTGACTTCGCGGAAGTTACCGCCGGTGACGCCGGGAATACCGTAGTGCTTAGCGAGGCGTTCGTTGACGAAGGTATAGTCACCGCCAATGATGTCAGACACACTGCGATCATCACGCACGAGGTGCGTGAAAAACTCCACAGCCTCGTGCTGCATGTCGGCGCGGAGTTCGCGCGTGAACTGAGGAAACTTTTTCTCATCAACGGTGCTCTTCTCGTCGAATCCGTTGAACTTCAGCCATTGGCCGATGTATTCCTCGGCAAGGGAGGCGGCCTTCGGATCCCGCAGCATACGCTTTGTCTGCTCAGCGAGCACTTCGGGCTTCAGCAAGCTGCCGTCATCAGCAGCTTTACGGAGCTGCCAGTCAGGCAAAGAGGCCCAAAGGAAATAACTGAGGCGTGAGGCCAGCTCGTGGCTATTGAGCGGCACCTCGGAAGCCTTTGCATCGGCGATGGGCGGCAACGTCTCGGCTTTGAAGAGGAAGTTTGGTGAGACGAGCAAGCGGACAAGCACTTCGCGTGCAGCAGACTCCCGATCGAGCTCCTTCGAACGGTTGGCGAAGTAGAGGGCATCGAGTTTTTTCTTCTCCTCGTCGCTGAGAGGTCGGCGCCAAGCTTTGCGGGCAAACGCATGCAAGTGCCAGAGCAACGCGCCATCGTATTCTTGCTGCTGTTGCTTGTTGAGATGGGGTGTGGAGGTGTAGCCCCAGTCTTTTTTCATCGCAGCGAGCATGTCCTTGTCCTGCTGGCCGAGGAGCTGGCCCAGCTGATCATCGCTGAAATAGTAAACTGTGATGTTCGGTTTGCCGCCGCGGTAGAGATTGTTCGCGACCTCCTCCAGTCGGCGCTCGAACATGTCTGGGAAGGCGGCCTTCATTTTGTTGAAGTCGTTCATCGTCTCGCCGGACTTCTTCGTGCTGCGTTTCCAGATCGTGAGCACACCGGGAATGATTTGGGTAACGGCACGCGGCGTCTCGGTGGTCATTGTCCACTGCATGCTGGCCTCATCGACCTCAGGGTTTTGCATGTCGAGGCAAGTGTCCACCTTCAGCCAGTGGGCCCCTTCCGGTAGCGGCAGTGTGACGACGCGTGGCGCCGCAAAGGCAAGCACGTGCGGCTCGATGATGCGGCCGGGCTGAGGATGCTTGCCGTAGAGCACACGGATCTTTTCCAGCTCGGCGATGCGCAACTGGATCGCATCGAGACTTGGCGGCGGCGGGCTGGTAGCGGCTTGCTGGCGTTTTTCCGAGAGCGTTTTGTCAAGCCAGTGGAGATAATTGAGCTTCTGTTTGCCAACACTGACCTCCATGCGAGTTACGAGTGCGATGTCGCCCTTGTTGCCATCGCCGGTATCGCTAAAGCACAGATGGATGTGCTTTTTACCAGCAACGGATTTCTGCATCGGGTAGGGCCGGATGCCGTCGCTGTCCTGCTGTTGGCGCTGCACGCCGCTCCCGGGCTTTTTCGGATTGTTCCAACTCAGCAGATCGGCCTCAATAGCCCTGATGCGGTCTAACGCCGTTTTTTCATCGGCCGGAAGCTCACGCCAAGCTACGCGGACAAGGTCCAGATAACGGCTCTTGGGCTCGGTGGAGTTCACGAGATGCCACCAGTTGTTCAGGAAGTGAATGCTAAGCTTCATGTCCTTCGCGAGTGATTCGAGTGGCACTTGCAATATTTTATGTTTCCAACAGGCGAGCATGTAATCGCCCTCGCGCATCGGATCAAAGTCCTTCGGGAGATGCGGCGCGGCCTTCTGTTGATACCACACATAGAGTCCCTGCTGCGCTTGGGCTTTTACCTGCTCGGGCCCGCGCAGGCCAATACGCTGCGGATGAAACACGATGCCCGTGCCGGGCATGATCGTAGCGTGCTCAGACAGCTTTCGAGCCGCTGCGAAATACTTGTCAATGGCCGCAGGACTCATGAAAAGGACGTCGCCTGTGTTGGTGAAGCCTTCGCCACCGCCGCCATCCGTTTGAAACTCCTTTGCCAATGCGTAATCGCGCCCAGTCAGGTCGCGAATGGTGTGGTCATATTCCGCGTTCGTCAGGCGGCGCATGGTCACCGGTCCCGGATCGCCGGACTTCGCTTCCGCGAGCACATCCAGCCCGTGCTGCACCCATCCCGTAATCGCCGCTTTCTCATCCATCATTAGCGGCTTAGCCTTGCGTGGAGGCATATCACCGTTCTCGATGGTGGCTTTGACCTTGGTCCAAATTTCAAATTCCTCGGCCAGCTTTGGATCAGCCGCATACTGCTTCAAATCGACATCTCCCTTCATTTTGTCCGCGTTGTGGCAGTCGTAGCACTTCGCGGCGAGCATGGGCTCCACGGCCTTCCAATCAGGAGCGGCGGCCAAAGGTGAAGATAGGGCAAAAAGGACGAAAAAGTGGACCAAACGAGACATGGGGAAAAGAGGAACGCTGATGACCGGATGTTTTTCATGATCGGATTGCCGTCTGTGCTGCATAATGGGCACGTGTTCACCACCACAGCACATCAATCAGAAACGTAGCGATCATCGCCAAAGAGGTCAGCACGCGCAATACAAGGCCGACCCCCGTGCCCAGCAGCGTGCCCCAAGTGCTATGAATGGCCGGCCGGAGGCGTTGCTTGGCGAATAGCATTTCAAAGGCAAATCCTCCCACCAGTGGGCCCAGCAGCAGGCCGAACGGGCCAAAGAAGACCCCCACTATGCCACCGATAAAAACACCGGTGATGCCCCAGCGGCTGGCACCAAACCACCGCGCCCCCATCATGCCGCTGAAGAAGTCGACCGCGTAGGCTAGGCAGAACCACACCATGAGCAACACGATGCCCCATGTGCTCATGCCCTGCTCCGGCAGCAGCAGTGTGTGAACGATGCCAGCGATCACGATGAGCATCGGGCCGGGCAGAAACGGCACAATAGAACCCACAAATCCGACAAAGAGCAATCCAATGGACAGCGTCCACACGCCCGCGGTGCCCCACGGTAGGCTGCTGAAGAACTGCGCGGTGCTGCTCCACAGGTTGGAAAGCCATTCAAGCATCGGTAGATGTCCTCCAGAGGATTTTCGATGCCACTGGCTGGCGAACACTCTTGGGCCACTGCAGCCCAGCTCGGGGCCAGCCGAGGTAGATCAGCCCAACACAGCGGTCCTCAGGACCCACATTCAAAAACGAGCGGAACGTCCTGCCATCCAACAGCGGCGGGGAGGACCAGTAGCTGCCCAGACCCGCGGCCGTGGCACTGAGCATGAGGTTTTGCAGGGCGCAGGCCATCGCCTCGATTTCCTCCAGCTCCGGGATCTTTGCGCCACCACGGCGCTCCATCACGCAGGCGATCACCACTGGGGCGAGCAGCGGGTTTGTGCCGATCTTTTCCAGCTTGTCCTCGCGGAACTCCGCTGCGACCGTCACCTCGCGATACGTCTGCTGCATGCTCGCGATGAGCGCCCGGCGAGCATCCCCTTGAAACACATGAAACTTCCATGGCTCGGTGAGGCCGTGGTTCGGTGCCCAGGTGGCATTCTCGATCAATTCGGTGATGAGCGTAGCATCGATCCCACGGGCAGGATCGAGGTCCTGCGGCTTGATCGAGCGTCGATGGCGGATGAGGGCGCTGGCTTGGGCGAGAGTTGCGGGGCTTTCCGGCATGGGAACGATTACTTCCACAAACACGCGACCAATGCCAGCACGAGTGCATGACACAGGACGCTGGTCTTTTTCGAGAACCAGACAAATGGGAAGGAAGGTTTCACTCTCATTGCGCATACTCCGCGCATGTCCCTGAAGCTCGTCACCGAACTCAACGACAACGACCGTAAGCTTCTGCATCACGCCATCGATGGCTTTGTGCCTTCGAAGGTCTTCGATGCGCATACACACCTGTTTCACAGTCGTCATTTTGCGGAAGGCAAGCGTCCCGTGTTTCTCGATGAGGATCGCGGCTACGGCTTGGCGGACTTTCAGGCGGCGATGCAGCTCTGGATGCCGAGCCGCGAGGTCGAAGGATTGTTCTTCGGCTATCCGAGTGCGGGCAATGACCGTGTCGGCGAAAACGCTTGGGTACAGTCGCAGATCGACGTGAACACGAACTCGAGAGCGCTGGTGCTGACGGCTCCAACCGATGATCCAGCGGAGGTGCGGCGGCTGATGAGCACGGGTGTGTTTGTGGGAATCAAGCCTTATCGCCTGTATGCCAATGTGCCGGACACCAAAGAGGCAGAGATCGAGTCCTTCGCGCCCGAGTGGATGTGGGAGGTCTGTCACGACCATGATGGCCTCATGATGTTGCACATCATGCTGTCGGATGGCATCACCGATCCGCGCAACATCGAGGCCATTCGCCGCCTGTGCCGCCAATACCCACGCTGCCGACTCATTCTCGCGCATGTCGCCCGCTCGTTTAACTATCGCCATGCTCGCGAAGGCTTACATCACCTCATCGATCTCGAAAACGTCGTTGTGGATGCTTCCGCGGTTACCCAAGCAGGAGCGTTTCGTGCCGCGATCGAAATTCTCGGACCGAAGCGCTTGCTCTGGGGCAGCGATTACATGGTGAGCGAGTTGCGTGGCTCCTGCATCACGCAGGGCGATGGCTTCACCTGGATTCATCCCGATCTCGGCACGGACAAACTGACCATTTTCGGCCAATACACGACCGTCGGCATCGAATCGCTTCTTTGCCTCCGCGAAGCCTGCGAAGACACTGGCATGACGCAGGGGGACTTGGAGGACATTTTCCGTGAGAATGCGCTGCGGCTTTTGCGGCCGGGCATCGGGTGCTCGGGCACCAAACTCTGGGAAGAAGCCAAAACTAAAATCTCTTGCGGCACTGGGCTGCTTTCCAAACGCGCCCATCTGTTCGATTCCCAAACGTGGCCGTCTTATTTCAGCCGCGCCAAAGGCTCCAGCATCTGGGACCTTGATGGCAAACATTACACGGACTTCACCGGCGGTGTCGGAGCCATCTTGCTCGGTCATGCGGATGACGAAGTGAATGCCGCAGTGAAGCGTCGCGTGAATCTCGGTAGCTATGCCACGCTGGCTGCACCGGATGAGGTGAAACTCGCCGATGAGCTACTCGATCTGCATCCTTGGGCTGGGAAAGTGCGCTACGCCCGCGGCGGTGGCGAAGCACTTGGACTCGCCGTGCGCATCGCACGCGCGGCGACGGGCAAAAGCGGGATCGCCTTCTGCGGCTACCATGGTTGGAGCGATTGGTATCTCGCCGCGAATCTCGGCGATGATGCGGCGCTCGACGGGCACCTGCTGCCCGGTTTGCAACCGCTCGGCGTGCCACGCGAGTTGGCAGGCACGGCGGTGCCTTTTCGCTACAACGATCCCGCGTCGTTCCAGGCTGCGTTGCAAAAACTCGATGGCAAGCTTGCCGCCGTGGTGATGGAGCCAATGCGCAGCGAGTTCCCGCGCGATGGCTTCCTGCAAACTGTAATCGCAGACTGCCATGCAGCTGGGGCCGTGTTTGTGCTCGATGAAGTCACCAGTGGCTGGCGATTTGGCTTTCCTAGTGCCGCGCCGATGCTCGGCATCGAGCCGGATATCGCCGTATATGCGAAGGCGATGAGCAACGGCTATCCCGCGGGAGCCATTGTGGGCAAAAACGAGGTCATGGACGCCTCAAACAACAGCTTCATCTCCAGCAGCTACTGGACCGATGGCGTTGGCACTGCGGCCTCGCTGGCCTGCATCGGCAAAATGCGGCGTGAAAGGGTACAAAAGCATCTCTGGAGCCTGGGCGAGCGTTTGCAGACCGGCTTGAGTGAAGTGGCCTCGCGGTATCCCACACTCGGTTTGAAGATCGGCGGCATGCCCTGCGCCCCCTCGATCGTTTTTGCCAATTCATCCGCCAAACCGCTGATGATCCGCCACATGCTACAGCGCGGCTATTTGATTTCGAGCCAGCTTTACGTCACTTGGTGTCACGACGACGAAAAAGTCGCCGGCATGCTCGCGGCGCTGGATGAATCTCTTGATCTCGTTTCCCAGGCAACGCTGGATGCAGCAGAAGCACCGCAACAAGGCTTTGCCCGACTCGTTTGATTCCCATCATGCTCATTGACTGCCACAACCACATCGGCGCCGACCTGCTATTTTACCTGCACGGCGATTTCCCCTACTCGCAACAGCTCGTTCAGATGCAACACGAAGGTGGATCGCTCGGCATCACGCACTGGGTGGCTTTCCCGTTCGTCAGCTACGCGGCGATGGACGTGACGAAGTTCCGCAGCGGAGGGGTGTCGTATGGGGAGAATGGACTCGAGAAAGTGCCTTATGCTTTTGAAAACCGCCGACTGCTGGACGAGTGCCAGAAGCTCTTTCCGGAAGAAGGAAAGCGCATTCTTCCTTTCGTCATGGTGGACCCCATGCGCGACACGGATGCGCAGGCCGCGGAGCTGGTGAAGCTGCGTGGCGAATACCGCTTCCACGGCATCAAGATCCAGAGCACCATCATCCAGTCCTTCATCAAGTGCCTCGCTCACGAAGGAAAAGTCTTCCTCGATCTCGCCCGTGAGTGGGATGTTCCTTTTATCATCCACAGCAGCGTGGCCAAAGATGATCCCTGGGCCCAGGCGCATGACATCATCGATATCGCAGAGGCGAATCCGGATATCCGATTCTGTGCGGCGCATTCCTGCCGCTATGACAAAGAGTGCCTCGACCGCATCCAGGCGCTGCCAAACGCTTGGTTCGACAACTCCGCGCACTGCATCCACTGCGTGGGCGCGGTGGACGATCTCGCCTACATTGCGCCCCGCGAGCGCCGCTTTGACAGCGATTACTCCAACCCCGGCCGTGTCATCGCCGACCTCGCCGCCGCGTATCCGGACAAGTTCATCTGGGGCAGTGACTCGCCCTTCTACAGCTACGCCGCCGAGATCAGCGGCAAGGTGGTGAAGCTGATCAGCACCTATCAGGAGGAGATGAAAGCCCTCCGCGCCGCTGGTGATGAAGTCGTTCAACGCATCACCTGCACGAACACGCTGAAATACCTAAAACTCGCCGATGAAAGCATTCTCTCTTAATGGCCACGCGGCACTCGTGACCGGCTCCTCGCAAGGCATTGGATTGGCCATCGGTCAAGGATTGCAGGAGGCAGGAGCACGAGTTGTCTTCCATGGTCTCCAACAGTCCGTCGAAGGGCTTGCCAGCTATGTGCAGGCTGACCTCATGCAAAACGATGGCCCGCAACGGCTGGTCGATGCCGCTTTCCAGCTCGAATCCTGCCTCGACACGCTGATCTGCAATGCTGGCAGCTTCTTTGATGTGCCGTTTTTCGAGATGACTCGAGAGCGCTGGGACAAGACGATGCGACTCAATCTCGCTTCGGCATTTTTTACAGCACAGGCTTTCGCGAAGAGACTTGTGGCGGAGAAACGTGTCGGCAACATTGTGATCACTTCTTCCACGAATGGTTTTCAGGGCGAGATGGATTCTTGCGCGTATGACGCCAGCAAAGGAGCTCTCGTGATGCTCACGAAGTCTCTTGCCGTGTCATTGGCGGATCACGGCATCCGAGTCAATGGCGTCGCTCCCGGCCTGATCAAGACGCCGCTGACTGCGCAATGGATGGAGTCCAAGGATCGTTCGCTGCTGAATCACTACGAGAAGAAAATTCTGCTGCGCCGCGTCGGTTTACCGGAGGATGTGGCGGGCGCGACGGCTTTCTTGTGTTCATCTGCGGCGAGTTACATCACCGGCGAGATCATCGTCATTGATGGCGGGCTGACGAGTTGCCAGATTGGCCGGATGTGACAAGGCCAACGACCATCGTGACGAGACAGCCCAACAGACTGAACCAAACAAAGGAAATAAGCTGCGGCGGCTTCACCGCAGTCAACCATCCGTTCTGATACACAAAAAGACCGAGGAGCATCGCGAAGCCGCTGAAGCAGCCGATCAAAGCGCCGCGAGTGGTTGCTCGCTGTGTGAACATGCCAAGAAAAAAAAGACCCAGGAGCGGGCCGCCGATAAGTCCTATGATGGTGTTCACAGATTCAACCAGATTGCCAGGCATTGCGGACACGCCAAAAGCGAGTGCCATGACGAGACCGCCGTAGCCGACAGTGATCCAGCGGGCGTTGCTGACCTTGGTCGAAGCAGCCCCATCGGCAACAACGGAGAGGCGCTGTTGGAAGTCGATCACCGTAGCGGAGGCGAGCGAGTTGAGACCCGCGCTGATGGTTGACATGCTGGCGGCGTAGATGGCCGCGATGAGCAGACCGGGAAGTCCGGCAGGCAACTGCGTGACCACAAAGTAGGGTAGGATCTGGTCTTCTTTTTGAATCAAGCCTGCCACGAGAGGATCACCGTGCGTTTTGTAAAAAGCGTAAAGCACCAAACCCGTGCCATAAAACAGCACCAGCACCGGCAGCAAGAACCACAGCTTGATCCACAGCGAGCGCTGCGACTCCTTCAAACTGCCAGCGCTAAGGTAGCGTTGCACGCTAACCTGGTCGGTAGCCATTTGCACGAGGTGCAAAAAGGCGCCTGCGATGAGGACCGCACCAAGGTTCACCCGTTCGGCGGGATTGAATGAGAGACTCAGATTCATGCGGCCATCGGCTACGACTGTGTCCCACATGCCGCCAAAGCCTCCTGGGATCTTGCCAAGCGCTACGATGACAATCATCAACTGGCCACCAAAGAGCACGATGAGCTGCATCACATCCGTCCAAATCACCGCCCGCATGCCTCCGAGGGCCGTGTAAAGCGTGGTGAGCGTGCCGGAGGCTAGGATCGTGAGCCAAAGCGGTAACCCGGTGACTTTTTCGAGGGCTAATGCGGGTGCGTAAGTCGCCGCCGCGAGCCATAGGGCGACGCGGAAGATGAAGAGACCGGACGCGAGCAGTCGTGTGGATAGCGAGAAGCGTTCTTCGAGGAACTGGTAGGCCGTGAAGTAGCGTGATTGATAAAACTTCGGCAGCATCCACAGCATCGTGAAGGGAGTGGCGATAAAAAATGCCAGCACGATGTAAGCGAAAGCAAAACCATTCTTGTAAACATCCGCCGGACCAGCCAGGTAGCTGATGCCGGAGAACAATGCCGCGAGGATCGACATCGCCACGAGGATGCTACTCATACCGCGACCCGCGAGAAAGTAGTCGCCCAGCGATTTCGAACCGCGGGCGGAGAGCAGGCCAACGCCCACCGAAGCGGCCAGATACCCGCCGAAGATGCTGTAATCGAGCCAGGAGAAGTGTGTCATGCGCAAGAGGCTACCGGAGACATCAACGCGGCTGCAACGCCGCATTTCGTGGTTTCTTCGCGGAGCCACTGGTTTCGCAGGAAAGTTCGGCGATGCTCGTGACGACTCCATTCGATGACCAGCGACTCAGTCTTGCCCTATCCCGACACCAAAACGGTGGGACATGCGGATTTCTACTTCGCGACGAACGCGACCTTTCGCTTCATCAAGCAGCGTCACGGCATCGAGGGCTTGCGGCGCTACTGGCAGGATATCGGTCGAGAATACTACCGGCCGGTCTCCGAGCGTTGGAGTAAGAATGGTGTCGCCGAGTACTGGCGGGCTTTTTTTGCCGCGGAACCAAGTGCCCAAGTGCAAGTACACGAATCACCGGACGAGGTGAGGCTGGAAGTGAAAATCTGCCCGCTCATCCGGCACCTGCGGGAACATGGGCGCGAGATCGTGCCGGAGATTTGCCAGCATTGTTATTTTGTCAGCGAGGCCATTGCGCAACCTGCGGGCCTCGCGGTGCGAGTATGCGGCGGCAATGGAAGCTGCACGCAGCGCTTTATGAAAAATCATGCGGCCCTCGAACCGCAAAACCTGGAGGATATCGCCACCGCGTCATGATGGGCTGCTATGACTTTTGCGGACACTACGAGTGGACCTTCGAGTGGCTGAACCGGCTCGGGGGGCACGAACTGGTCAAAGCCTACTGGGACGAGGCCATCCATCGCGATTCGCAGCTTCATGCATCAGAACTGATCCGTGAAAAAGGCTTTGAAGGCATGAAGGAGTATTGGGGACCCACGTTGGCCGATGAAGGCGCGGTCTATGAGCGAACGATGACGAAGGATGTCTTCCGCATCGACATGCATGAATGTCCCTCGAAGGGCTTTTTGATTCGCAACGGACTCGATCAATACAGCGACTACTGCAATCACTGCATGGGCTGGATCGGCCCGCTCATGAAACAGGCCGGCTTTGTCATCGACCACGAGCACAACCACCGCGGCCAATGCTGGTGGGAGATGCGTCGAAAGGACAACGCGACCCCCGCAAGCGCCCCCGGTGAACTCAGCGGCGAAGACGATGTGCGCCTCCGCCCCGGCTGGCAATCCGAACACACCGACCATTATGAACGAGCGACTGATCCCGACGACAAAACAGCTATTTGAGAAGCTGCGACACTCAGCGAGAGTCCAGAACAAGCATACTACGCAGCCCATAGACAGGCAGAGAGGTCGATTTTTTAGATTCTATTTTGCTCTGTGTGCTTTATGGTGTTTCCCAACTTTTGCTGCATCCCAGTGGGAACAACTACCGCCCTTGCCGGAGCCGAATGGAGGTTTTGTTTGCGGCTGTAAGGATGGCAAGATCGTGGTGATGGGTGGCACCAACTGGGCCGGCGGGAAGAAGAACTGGCTCAAAAAAGTGCATGAGTTCGATCCCGTGCAGAAAACTTGGCACGCGGGTATCGAGAGGCCCGAACCTGTGGCCTACGCGGTCGTGTTCCAGCAAGACGCATCGTTTGTAACCGGCGGCGGGTATGATGGAACAAAAAATATCGATGCCGGCAGGTTGAAGCACGGAGTCCTCTCCGCAGGTGGGCAGGTGAACGGCAGGATGATTCTGGCCGGGGGAACGGATGATCCTGCCAATCTCACTGGACTGAGCAAAGAAGTCTGGACACTCAGCAAGGGCCATATCCGAAAGGCTGACTATCCTGGCAAGCCCTTCGCTACGGCGGCTTCGGCGGTACTGGGTGAAGAATTGTTTGTATTTGGCGGGATGAACTATGACGCCAAGGCGAAGCTACCAGTGAACACCGGGGAGGCCTATGCCTTCTCGCCAGAGAAGAATGCATGGCGTAAACTCATGCCACTCATGACTCCAACGCGGGGTTTGTCAGCGGTCACGCTGGACAACAATCACATCTACATCGCAGGGGGATATCGCGAGGACTTCACTGCGGAGGCGGTGATCTACGACGTGAAGACCAATCGCTATCAAAAAGCCGTTTCGCTGCCTTACGCGGCGATGGTGGGTCTTGTGAAGTTGGGGGGGCATGTTTATTGCATTGGCGGTGAGGACAAGAAACAGTCACGGACCGACCAGTTTTTCCGCATCCCGGTGGCAGCGCTCCTGGAATAGACTGCGAAAAAGTCTGACTGCAGCCTTATGCGGGACTTTGTGAAATTTTTCACAAAATGCGGTTGCTGGCCCTCGCCCTCGCTCGCATCATCTACTTGTCCGTATGCTTGTTGGCCTTTGGCGTGCTCTTTTGGCAGCCTAGTGTCGATTGTCATTCGGTTTTCGACCTTTCTGCGCATGCCTCCGCTTTTGTTTTACCTCCTTGCCGCCATCACCTTGGGCTTTGGGCTCATGGTGGTCACGGCGCGGAATCCGGTTACCAGCGCCCTTTCATTGGCCTCGTGTTTCGTAGGGCTGGCGGCGCTGTTTGTGAGCTTGGATGCTTATTTCATCGGGACCATTCAGATCCTCGTGTATGCCGGCGCGGTGATGGTGCTCTTCCTGTTCATCATCATGCTGCTCGACATCAAGGCGGAAGAGGGAAAACAGCCGAACTTGGCAGCCATTGTGAGTGGTATCGCAGTGGCGGTTTTGCTGGTAACGCAGATCATGACCGTCGTCGGCCACACGAAGCTGGCAGAGAAAACGCCTTTGAATGTCCCGTTGGCACTTATGGATGCCGCAAATCAAGCGAAAGGCGCGGCGAAGCTGCCAACCATCGCCAATGATTTGAAAGCCGGAGAGCTTCCCGATGCCAAATTGATCGGCTTCACCCTCTTTGACCAATACGGCTTCCATATCCAAGTTGTCGGCTTGTTGCTGCTCGTGGGCACGGTGGGCGTGGTGGTGCTGAGCAAGCGTGAAAAAACTCCAGGAGGCGCTGCATGATCACATTGGGCCACTATCTCATCGTCAGCGGCATGCTTTTCGCCCTTGGTCTAGCCGGGGTTATTGCCCGCCGGAACATTCTCATCATCTACATGTGCTTGGAGATGATGCTCAGCGCCGCGAACTTAGCGTTGGTGGGTTTCAGCCGCTTCCATCTGTCCGGTGGACTGCCGGATTACACCGCGCAGTCGCTGGTCTTTTTCACCATCACCGTGGCTGCCGCCGAGGTGGCCGTGGGTCTTGCCATCATCGTCGCGCTGTTTCGCACGCGACAAAGCGTAGACACTGAGGTCATCACGAAGCTTCAAGGCTGAATCGGGCTGAGGCAAGGGTTGCCGTTATCGCTTGGTGTCACGCGCCGTAGTTCACGCGAAAGCATCGCCAAGCTAAGAAAGCTCTGCGTGACGAGCGCGACTGGAAACCGCTAACTCATCTGGTCTCACACCAGCTCCGGCCGTGTGAAGGCCGCGACGACCGGATAGCCTTTACTCTCGATGTTCTCACGGCCGCCTTCTTGTCGATCAACGAGGATGAGAGCAAAGGCGACTTTCCCACCTTCCTCTTCAATGGCCTGAATGGCTTTCAATGTCGAGTCGCCGGTGGTGATGACGTCATCGACAACAACGACAGGTTGGTTTGGCGTGAAGTTGCCTTCGATGCGCTTGCCACGGCCGTGGCCTTTGGCCTCTTTGCGCACGACAAAGGCCTGCACGGGCTTGGGATCCCCCGCTAGGCTGGAACTCATCGCGACAGCCAGTGTGATGGGATCAGCGCCCATCGTAAGACCGCCGAGCGAGCCGACGCTGAGACCACGCTTGGCCTCTTCTTTGCGCAGCAAATCATGCAGCACGCGGCCTACGAGCACGGCACCACGGCAATCGAGGGTGGTGACACGGCAGTCCACATAGAGATCACTTTCCTTGCCCGAGGCGAGCGTGAACTTGCCCGTTTTCACGGACTTGGTTTTAAGGATCTGGCGGAGTTCTTCGCGATCAGCTTGCATGAGCATCGTCGGTGGTCGTGGGTTCGGGGTTGGGAGATGTTTCAGATGTTTGGGAAGTATCAGACAGTTCAGACGAGGCTTCAGGCACGATGCCATCAACCGTCAACGTGACGCCGGCGACCTTCGCCGCTTCCACCGCAGGGCCGCCGAACGCAAGAATGGTGGCCACATCTTCTTGTATCTGGGCCACTTCGTCGAGTTTCAGTTCGGGGTCGCGCACAATGAAGACCTCACCGGTCTTTTTGTTTTCGTAGAAGAGCATTTTGTTCCCATCAACTTCCTTTTCAGCGGTTTGAACAAGCTGGCGTTTCCTCTCGAGCATGAGCGCTAAGATGTAGCGGGCGTTCTCCGTCTTCGGATCCCCTTCCTCAATGAAACGCTGCAGCAACTCTTGAGCGCTGGCTTTCGGGGCGATTTCGGGCTTTGCTTCGGCTTCGATTTTTTGGTAGAGCGTGCGCCAAGCCGCAATCGGCTTGCGAGCCTCCTTTTCCGTTGGCCAAGCCTCCGCACAAATGTCGCGTCGAGCATATTCGTTGAGGTCTGCATCAAAGTAGATGGCGGTATGGAAGACATCGCCGTCTTCGAAGGGGCGCTGAGTGACGGCGCAGGCATGGGCGCGGCTGCGGATGTTCCAGTTCTGTTGCATCAGGCTGTCTCTATGAGTTCCAAGTGGAAGGTTTCAAGTTTCAAGTAGCGGCCCCCTTGGTCAGCGGGCCGTCTTGGCGGTTTCGTGGGCGTGCGATTTGCGTGCTTTTGCGCTTTTTGGGCAGAAGTCGAGGCTTGGGCAGATCGCGGTTGTTGGCGCGGAAATAGAAGAGCACAAGGCCCAGACTGCCAAAGAGCACGTGAGGCATCCACACAGTGAGCCAACCAGGAAGGTGACCGCCTTTGCCAAGGTTCAGAAAGAGATTGTTGACGAACATGAAAACGAAAAACACGAAGATGCTGCCGGCGATGCCTCCTACCGCGCCGCGCCTCGAGTAGGCGACGCCAAGCGGCACGGCAAAGAGCACGACAGCGAGTGCCTGCCAAGGCAGCGCGAAGCGATGCCACAAGTGCGTGTGAAAGGGTGCGAGCTTGTCTTCCGCAGCCTTCGGATGCGATTTCAAGTAAGACAAGATTTCCGGCACGCCCATGAAGTCCGCCTTTAAGGCATAGCTGACGAGGCTCCAAGGGGTCTCCTCAATCTGGGGCGCATCAAGAACGGGCAGTCCATGGCTGTCTGGCGAAAACGGCGGCGTACCCACGGGATCACCATCCTTGTAGAGCACTTCGTTCCCATCAAAGAAACGCCAACCGCCACGCGGCGTCCATGTGGCCGAGCCAGCCAAGATGGTGCGCGATGGGCTGCCATCGGCGGCCTCTTCACGCATTTGCACACCACGCATTCGCTGGTGGCCATCGCGTAGTGAGAAAGGAAAAGTTCCTACATACCAAGTGCGGCGTGTCTGCTCATTCCGAAACATAATCGAGTCCGCCATGATGGAATCCGGGGCGTTTTCCGTGAGAGCTCGGACCACCGCCTTGCGATTTCGTTCTGCACGTGGCGCCCAGTGGTAATTCGCCACCATACTCAAAAATGCCACATAGGTCGTGGCAAGAAAAATGGGGCGAAGCACACGAGCAAGGCTCTGGCCCGTGCCGAGCAGGGAGATGAGTTCGTTCGCGCGGCTCATCTTCGTGAGTGAATAGAGCGTGGCCAGCAGCAGAGCCACCGGTATGATCGTCACATAAATGTAGGGCAACAACGCGGCGTAAAAGCCTAGGACATCCATGAGCTTCGACTTCGCTTCTTGGAAGTCTTTGAGGTTGTCAAGCAGGTCCGCGATGATCCACAACGAGGTAAAGGAGATGAAGCAGAAAACCAGCGGCTGGACGAAGGAGCGCAGTGTGTAGCGCTCCAAGATGCCACACTTTAAATAGTACCGCAGTGCCAGCGGCATCGAGAGTATTGCCAAGGCCAAAAGCACTTGCTTGAAGTAAAAGGCGGCCTGCACCGGCGGTTCACCCATCTCCGTCATCTGCGCATGCGCGATGTACTCCACCAACTCACTGGCAATGGCCCAGGCGGCGATGGAAAAGGCGGCCACGGTGAGCGGGAATTGTAGGCGCTTCGGTTGGCTCCAACGCCGCCACAGCACCAGCAGCAGCACAGCGGAACCGATGAAAATCCAAAGATTCAAATAGGGTAGGATGCGGGCAAGGCGCTGGATGCCTAGGGGCACTGGCTGGTTTGAGCGGGCGGCCATCTCGATCGCTTGATCCACATCCTCATCCGGATGCGTCCGATGCCAATCCTGCGAGATCGCCATGATCAGCAAGCCCAAAGCGGTCACAAAGGAACTTCTTCCCAAATAGGGAAGATGAATCACCCGCCGCCAGGCAGCTCGTGCGCTTTGAAGCCATTTCATACCGTGCAAGCGCCACTTCGGCCATGTGCCGGGACGCGTCAAGGCTCACCGGCTCGGTTGACGACCTCCGCCGCCCGAGCCACAAGCAGCTGCATGCCAGCCCACCCGCTTATCCAAGCCGCCGCAGAGCTTCGCGAGGCTCTGCGCCCGCTGACCTTCGCTCCTCCAGTTGATTATGTGTATCAACCGCTCGACTACGCTTGGAGCCCGCACACCGAGTACCTCTCCCGCTTTGGCAGCAGCCGCAAAAAAGTCGTCTTCGTTGGCATGAATCCGGGGCCTTTTGGCATGACTCAGACGGGCGTGCCTTTTGGCGAGATCGCCGCGGTGCGTGACTGGATGAAAATCCACAAACCGGTGGGCAAACCGCCGCGCGAACATCCCAAGCGGCCTGTGCTCGGCTTTGACTGCCCACAGTCCGAAGTCAGTGGAAGACGTCTCTGGGGCCATTTCGCAGCCCGATTCGGCACAGCTGAGCATTTCTTCCAAACGCATTTCGTGGCCAATTACTGCCCGCTGGTTTTCATTGAAGCTGGTGGCAAAAACTTTACACCAGACAAGCTTCCTGCCGCTGAGGCCGCTGCACTCAATGAGCCATGCGATGCCCATCTACAAGCCGTGATCACCGCCTTGCAGCCCGAGTGGGTCATCGGCGTCGGGGCCTATGCTGAGACATGTGCTATGCGGGCCAAACAAATCCTGCACGCATCCTTCAAAACCGGCCGCATCCTGCACCCCAGCCCTGCCAGTCCTGCCGCGAATCGCGACTGGGCGGGAGTGGCCACAAAGCAGCTCGAAAAGCTCGGCGTATGGTAGCCATGAGGACTGGTCTGATGCATCGCCACTACCACAACTGTGACCTGAAAGCCGTTAGTAGTCTCAGGGACGCCTTGAGCCTCAGGCGGGTTTTTTTCCCATTATAGCCCATATGACTTTGAAAGGCGTGGTGATGACTACAATCACCGCGCCAATCAGTGTGGCGAGCACATTCATCGGGATCAAAATGAGCTGTAGGAAAGGTTTGAGAAGCTTTTGCAGCCATCCGACCTGTGACCACGCGATGGTCAGTGAAGTCAAAAGCACAATGCCGCCGAATTTGTAGATCTTGAGTTGGGCCGGTGAGATGTGTTGGAAAGTCTCAGGGAACTGTAGCTCAGCCAAAAGCAACAAGCCGACGTAGCCGACGAGGATGAAGGCCGTGTGCTCGAGCACTGGATACTTTTCAATCAGCTTCACCGCCACACCGGCAATAAGACGCAGCGCGACGATTCCGATGGTGACACCAACATACACCGGCCAGAGCTTATCAGGGCTCAAGGCGATGGCCGCCACAACATTGTCCACGCTCAGGCTCAAATCCATGAGTGAAATCATCACGATAGTGGCGCCAAAGGTTCGGTGATGCACATTCACGGCCTCTCCTTCGTCTTCTTCTTGCTCTTTCTGCCCGACGAAATGAGCGCACATCAGCCAAACTAGGTAGAGGGCGCCCAGAAGCATGATCCAGTGGTTCTCGATGATCCAGCTCGCCACGAGAAGCGCCACGACACGAAAACCGTAGGCGCCGATGTAACCGATGTTCATGGCGAGCTGGCGCTGCTTGTTATCCAAGTGGCGGGCCATGGCCGCGATCGCAAGCGCATTGTCCACCGAAAGCAGCCCTTCAATCAGGACGAGGGAAAGAATGACAGGAAGGGCTTCCTGAATCTTGATCCAGAGGTCAGCGGCGGCGAGTAAATCAGCAATCATGCGACAAATCGCATTTATGCCGCCAAGCGCACTGCTTTCCAGCAGTTTGCAGACTGAATTACACGCAAAGTAGTGGAGCTAACAGGACAATCGTCTGGCAGATAGCAGCAGTCAGCACGGTCAGCCCTAGCTAAGACGAGCTCAGCCATTGGCATTCACCAAGAAGTTCTTTCTCACTTCAAAAAGCGCGGCCTTCTTTCGGCCGCGCCTTTAAATCGAAAAACCACGAGCGCCAAATCAGCTTAGGGCATCTTTGACCAAGGTTTCGAGCTTCACGATGTCCTTGGCAAAGTTGCGGATGCCTTCAGCGGTCTTTTCGGTAGCCATGGCGTCCTCATTGAAGAGCCAACGGAAGGTTTTTTCATCGCTGCCAATGCGCTGGATCAGGAGCGATTTTGCGCTGGTAGCATTGAGCTTTGGCGTAATGGCGTCCTCGCTAGCCGCCAGCTCGCCGAGCAGACTTGGACTAATGGTAAGAAGGTCACAGCCGCACAGCTCGGTGATCTCACCCTTGTTGCGAAAGCTCGCGCCCATGACCTCGGTCTTGTAGCCGAAGTGCTTGTAGTAGTTGTAGATCTGCGTGACGGACTGCACGCCGGGATCTTCCGCGGGGGAGAAGTCTTTGCCGGTGCTCTTTTTGTGCCAGTCGAGAATGCGGCCGACGAAGGGAGAGATCAGCTTAATGCCACCCTCAGCGCAGGCGACGGCCTGGGCGAGGCTGAAGAGCAGGGTAAGATTGCAGTTGATGCCTTCCTTTTGCAGCACCTCGGCGGCCTTGATACCTTCCCAGGTAGAGGCGATTTTGATCAGGATCCGCTCGCGCGGAATGCCTGCGGTCTCATAGGCGCCGATGATCTGGCGGGCTTTTTCGACGTTTCCCTGGATGTCGAAGGACAATCGGGCATCGACCTCCGTGGAGACACGGCCAGGCACGATTTTAAGGATTTCTAGGCCAAAGGCCACGACGAGCTTGTCCATGACGGCATCCACGCCACCGGATTGACCATCTGCGACGGCCTTGTCGAAAATAGCTTTGTACTCCGGCTTTGAGGCGGCCTGAAGAATGAGAGAGGGATTCGTGGTGGCGTCCTGAGGCTTGTAAGCCTTCATAGCCTCGAAATCGCCGGTGTCGGCGACGACGACGGTGTGCTGCTTGAGCTGGTCGAGCTGGGTCATTGGGGTTTGAGATGCGTGGGGTGGGATTTACACGGCGCGCGAGAATACGGGGGGGGCTCTCTTTGGCAAGGAGCCAATGGTCGGAGGCAGATCAGTTCCTGCTTTTCACTTCTCCGCCATGGCAAGCACCGTCTGGAAATGCGGGCTGCGACTCTCGCGGTGGACGATGCTGGTCTCAATCCGATGAAAGCCTGCGGCAGTGAGCATCTCGTGCAGATCGGCTTCAGTGAAGCCGAGCCAAACATCCGCATAAAGATCTCGCGCCTTTTCAAACTGATGCTGCAAGAGGTCCAGCACAACGATCCGCCCACCGGGTTTCAAAATGGTGGCGGCAGCCCGCAAAGCGGCCTGTGGATTCTGCGCGTGATGCAACGCTTGGCTAAGAAAAGCGAGGTCCACGCTCGCAGGCTCGACTGGTGGATGCTCGAGATCACCGAGACGGTATTCGAGATTTGTGAACCCATGGCGCTGGGCTAGCTCAGCTCCGTAAGTGACCATTTTTTCGCTGTTGTCGACAGCGATGACCTTTTGCGCCCGCTGAGCGAGGAGCTGTGAGAGCGTGCCCTCTCCCGCACCAAGATCCGCGATGACAAGTGGCGGCATGAGCTTCAGCAGCGTCTCGCCGAGTGCTTTCCAAGAGCGGCCTGGAATGTAGTGACGGCCAAATTTGCCTGCTAAGGCGTCAAAGTAGGCCTTGGCATTGGCCGCACGTTTACGCAGGGCGATTTGCAGCGCTGTAGCGTCTTTAGATGTCTCACGCAGCTCTGCAGCAGCGGCATCGAGAAGCGCCAGAAAGTGGGCATGAACCTCACGATCTTTTGCAGCAGGCTCTTCGAGTTGATAAAGGCGGTTTTTGCCGCTTCGGCGGTCGTTCACGAGACCGGCGGCTTTCAGCTTGGCCAACTGCGCGGAGATGTTCGACTGCGGCAACGAGAGAATTTCCTGCAATTCGGCAACGCTGAGTTCCTCCTGCCGGAGCAGCAGCAACACCCTTACCCGGGTGGGGTCGGCGATGAGGCTGAATGATTTGAGGAGGGATGCCATGTAGGGGAAACAAGAATCGCAGATGCTAGGCTGCGATTGGCGGCTGGCAATGGCTGGAAAACGCGGTTCAACTAGGCTGATTGCGCATCATATCCGCCACTTGATCAAAGAAAGCCCCCAAGAGTGTAGCCTCAGCTTCCGGGATCTCGACTTCACGCATGGCGAAACCCATCAGATCGAGCCAGCGGTTCCGAGCAGCAAGGTCGATGGGAAAGGGCATGTGGCGGCCACGAAGGCGCGGATGACCGCGTTCCTCGATGTAGGTCTGCGGGCCGCCAAAACGATAGATCATGAAATCGGCGAGCCGCTTCTCGGCTCCACCCCAGTCGTCCGCTGGATACATGGGGCCGATCAAATCATCGACACGCACGCGGCGATAGAACGCCGCGACCATGGCGCGAAGTTTGTCCTCACCGACACGGGCACAAAGCGTAGAGATCTCATCCATGCGGCTGGGGTTCTTCAGTCTCGACGGGCGTGCGGAGGTAGCTGCCCCACACGGTGGCGGCGAGCAGGAAGCTGAGGGCGAGCAGGGTGAGTCCGGTCAGGACGTGGAGGTTGGTGATCCAGAAGGATTTGCCGGTGAGGATGACGAAGATGCCGAGACTGACCTGGATGGGGGGGAGATAGAGCAGTAGGGTGGGGACGAAACGAAGGCCAGGCATGGTGACAAGCCAGCGATGCGCCTGGATGGCGACGAAGATGACGAGCGCGGCGGTGCCAAAGCCCCAGTATTTGTGCAGGAAGAGCACGAAGGCATCGGCGGGCACGCTCGGAGGGATCGCATGGCCCTGCGTGGTGAGGATGTCGCTGGCCGCCAGATGCGTGCGCTGCGTGTGGCGCAGGGTGGCCCCGAGCACGAGCTGGGTGAAGACGACAAGAAGCAACGTGAGCGACCACCAACGGGCTTTGCGAGCGATAGAGGCACTAAGGCGAAGCTGGCCTTCTTCCCAGGTGCGAGACGAGGCAAACGCGATGAGGATGAGCAGGCAGTAAAAGAGCTGACCAAGCGTGCCATGCACGATGCCATAGACGTTGGACATTTTCAGCACTCGCAGGCCGCCGAGCGAGGCCTGCAGGATGACAAGGAAGAGGGCAAGCGTGGTGAGACCGCGAAGCAAATGCCACTTTTGGCCGAACCAGGACATGAAGAGCCAGCTGAAGGCTATAAAGAGAATGAAGGCGGCTGCGGCGAGCACGCCCATATAAACAAGCACCAGATAGCCGACTCCAGTGATGAGGATGATGGCGGCCTCGGCCATGTTCGGACGGTGTTTCGCCATGGCCCAAAAGTATTGCCCGAGCACGAGAAAGCCGATGATGGTGGCAATCCAACGATGTCCGTGCTCCAGCAGCAAGGCGGGCACCCGATACCAGCCCTCGGGATTGATTTTGCCAAAGCACAAGGGCCAGTCAGGTACGGCGAGACCGACATCCTCGGTGGTGACTGCAGCTCCCCACCAAATCAACACCACTCCGACGGCGAGGGTGAGGAGGGAGTAGCGATGGAAGGAACGGGACACGGTGGAGGAATGACAACTGATGCATTCAGAATGACGAATGAATGCCGAAGAGTGGCTCGCGGAGGAGCTTTCGCATCATTCGGTCATTCTTCATTCGTCATGGCCACCTCGCCGGATGCCCTTACTTGGCTTCAGCGACCTTCTTGGCGGCGTTGGCGGACATTTCCTTGCTCCAGTCTTCGAAGTCCTTGGCAGGCATGACTTCGAGAACGGCCTTCATCTGGGCATGGCCCGGGCCGCAGAGCTGGCCGCAGATGATGTCCCAAGTGCCTTCTTTGACGGGCTTGAACCACATGTGGGATTTGACACCAGGAGTGGCATCCTGCGCGGCGCGCATCGGAACGAGCGCGAGGTTGTGAATGACGTCCTTCGAAGCGACATCGACAATGACGGGGCGGCCGACGGGCAGCTTCATGGTGCCGGGATTGACGAAGTCATCCTTGCCGTTCGGGTCGTGCAAATCCTTACCAGTTGTGTTGCCTGCGGCGGCGTTGACATTGCGCAGATCCCAAGTGCTCAGTGCTGTATCATTGCCGGGATACTGGAAGTTCCACAGGAACTTTTCGCCAAGGGCACGCATCTTGATGGTGTCGGGCGAAACGGGATATTCGTCGGCCTGACGGGCCCACAGAGGGAAGGCGAAGCCGAGAAGGAGGATGGCCTCGACGATGACGACCCCAATCTCAATGTGAGTCGTGGTATGACCTGTCACACCATGGTAGTCGGCCTTCGCATTGCGTGCCGCGCGGAACCTCGTGAAAGCAAAAACTAGGTACGTACTCCAACCTATGAAGAGGGCGAGCATGAACCAGTGCACAAAGCCGAGCATGTGGTCCACGAGGCCGCCGTGCTCGGAGGCGTTCGGGGTTTGACCGAAGAGTTCGTTGATCCAAGAGACGCTCATGATGGGATGTTTCAGGTTTGAAAGGGTTAGGCTACCGTGATGCTGTCAGCATACTTTTTCTGGCGGCGAGCAAGAGTGAAAACGATGCCGCCGGCGCAAAGGAACATGAAGGCAAGCACGGCCAACATGACGAGAATGGCAAAACCCTGCGCCTGTCCGACCGCGCTGCCTTGGTCAGGCAAGCAGGTTGCGCAGGCGATGGGAAGCGAGAGGGTCATGCGAAGCGGTATCGGAGGTCTAGAATATCACACGATGATAGTGCGCATTTTCTTGATGAAGTAGTGCAGTCCGTAAGCAAGAAGGATGAGGCAGAGGAAACCTGCGTACGGCTTCAAATGAAGCGCGTCGGCACGGGCCGCGTCCTCCGGCATGAAGTGCGTCCATGCCCAAAATCCCGCGTCCGCCAGAATGGCGAACAACAAGAACACGACATGGAAGTGCTTCAGGGACATGGTTTCGAGCTCGGGAAGGATTTACGGAGTAGCCTGCTCGATGGATTGCAGAGGCTTTTCAAAGCCGTGATCCACGAGGGGATCGCTGTTGGCCATCACAAACAGGACAAAGAGGACGAAGCAAAACACCGCGGTGAAGGCCAGTACCTTGTAGATGAGCGGACGCTCGTGGTTCAAGTGCATGAAGATCAAGGCCACAAGGGCGGCCTTGAAGGTGGCCACGATCATGCCGACGATGATGTTCAGGCTGTGCGTGGGCAGTTCGACATAGGACAGGGCCACCGTGACGGCGGTGAAGAAGATCAACAGCAATCCGATGAAGATGTACTTTTTGACGTGCTTCTGAAGCTCGGCGGGATCGACGTGGTCGGACATAGCGGGAAAGGTGAGACGTTAGGAGTGAGAAGTGAAGAGTCTCAGAGGAGATACAGCAGCGGGAAGAGGAAGATCCAGACGAGGTCAACGAAGTGCCAAAAGAGACCGCCGACTTCGACACGGTTGGCGAGATGCTCGGGATCCTCGCGCATCATCTTGCCGTTAAAGAAGAGGAAGTAGGCGAGGACCAGCGCACCGGCGACAACGTGCAGACCATGCAGGCCGGTGAGAGTGAAGTAGATGGCGTAGTAGGTGTTGAGCTTCGGCGTGAAGTTCGAGAAGAAGGTGATGTCCTTCTTTTCGAGCACGACCGTGGGGTGATGACCGCCGTGTCCATCGCCATGAGCGGCGGGAGCATGGGCCTCGGCACCGTGACCATTGCCATGACCTTCAGCGGCCGGTGGCGTGGTGGACTCGAGATGCAGGAAATAGGCTTCCTTCTGGAAGGTGGCGGACTTGGTCTTGTCGCGGGTCGGGTAGTTCTTGTCGAATTCGACGGTGAGGTGGTCCCGATTGGCAACGAAGGCTTTCTGCCAGGCCTCGCCGAGGTAGCGATGGTCAAACGCGAGGGATTTTTCCTTCACGGCAACGCCGCGGGTGTCTACGCCATCGACTTCGATCGTCATTTTGTCATCGGCGAGCTTGCCGTAGGCAACCGTACCGTCACGGAAGGTCATCGTGGAAGCGTCGTAGGCAAAGACATCGGACTCGCCGACGGTGAAGGAGAGCGGCGAGACCGCGGTGAGCTTGAGGCCGGCGGTGTTCTGCTTGGCGACCTTGGCTTTCTCAATCGCAGCGGACTTCAGCTCGGCAAAGGTGGCGGCGTCGAGAGTGATTTCCTTTCCATCCTCGGTCTTGAAGCGGGGCGTGGCACCAGCGTCGAGGTGATTCAGGACATAATTGATCGGGTCCGCACCCACGGCGGCAGTCTTGAGTGGGATGCTCATGGCGAGTTGGTTGACCTCGCCAAACTTGATCTGGTAGCCGTGCGGAAGGTGGCCGGTCAGGATCGTGCCGTCGGTGAGCTTGACGGCGTAGTGCTCGAACTTAGCCTTGTATTCAAAGGTCTTGTTCACCATGAACGTCACGGCACACAGAACGGTGAAAAGCATCAGGCCCTTGTAGAGGCCGAACTGGCGCATCTTCAGTGCAGCCCAGGCCCACACGACGGAGACGGAGGAGGCGATGAGCACCACGGTGTTGATGCAACCGAGGGTGACATTCAGCTCATGCACCGGCCACGGATAGTCCGCACCCACGCGAAGGAAGATGTAGCTGGAGAACAGCCCGCCGAAGAGCATGACTTCCGAGGCAAGGAAGAGCCAGATGCCAACTTTGGCGTTGTAGAGACCGGTGTCTGGCCGGGCGTGAACGGTATATGGGATGTCCATGGAAAAATGACGAATGCTGGAGTGACGAAGGACGAAGTCAGCAGGGCTGAGGGATTAATGATGCGCGGCGTGGGCATGGCCCGTTTTGGCCGAGGCATCGCTGCCATCGGGCTTGGGCTTGCCGTGCTCAGTTTCCCACTGCGGGAAGAAATCGGTCGGATGGCTGGGGGCGCTATATTCGTAGGGGCCGCGGTGGGCGTTCACATCGAAGACGAAGTTGCCATGCGGAGGCGGTGTCGGTGTGGCCCATTCGAGGGTGGTGGCGTCCCAAGGATTGTCGCTTTTCACTTTCTCGCCGCACTTGATGCTGACCCAGAAGTTGTAGATGAAAGGCACCTGGCCGAGGGCGAGCACGATCGCGCCGAAGGTCATGACGATGTTGAGGGACAGCATGTTGTCCGGAATGTTGAGGCCGAAGAAAGCGCCGATCTTGTGAGTGAGGGTAGTGCTCCAGTTCTGAAAGCCGGCGGTCTGTTCGAAGTATTTGCCACCGTCATACCAGCGACGATGGAAACCCGCCATGCCCTGTATGAACATCGGCGCGAAGATGAGGTTCATGCCGATGAGCGAGGGCCAGAAGTGCAGCTTGCCGAGCTTGTCGTTCATGAAGCGGCCTGTGGCCTTCGGGAACCAATGATACACCCCAGCGAAGAGGGCGAAGATGGTTCCGGGAGCCACGACGTAGTGGAAGTGGCCGATGACGTAGTAAGTGTCATGCAGCGCGAGGTCGATGAAGGAGAAGGCGAGGGGCAGCCCCGTGAGACCGCCGATGCCGAACATGGGCAGAAAGGCGGAGCCAAAGAGCATCTGCGTGTTGAAACGGATAGAGCCGCCCCACAGGGAGATCATGAGGCAGGTAAGCAAGATCACGGATGGCACGGAGATGAGCACCGTGGTGATCTGGAAGTAGGTGGACATCATGGTGCCCATGCCGGTAAGGTACATGTGATGGGCCCAGACGAGGAAGCTGAGGAAGGCGAGTGTCAGCAGCGCATAGACCATCATCTTGTAACCCCAGAGCGGGCGGCGGGCATTGTTCGGGATGACGTCCGAGAGGATGGCGAAGGCAGGAAGGATCAACACATACACCTCGGGGTGTGCGAGGAACCAAAAGAGGTGCTGGTAGAGCAGCGGGGAGCCGCCGCCTGAGATGTCGAGGTGCCTGCCGCCTTCCATGAGGCCAGTGGGAAGGAAGAAGGAAGAGCCAAAGACTCGGTCAGATAGCTGGAGCAGCGCAGCAACTTCGAGCGGGGGGAAGGCGAGCAGGAGCAAGAAGCCGACGATAAACATGGCCCAGCAGAAAAAAGGCATGCGCATCCAGCTCATGCCACGGGCGCGCAGGTTGATGACCGTTGTCACCACGTTGACGGAGCCGAGGAGAGAGGCGGAAATATTGAACACCATGGCGAGCAGCCACCAGGTATGGCCGTGGTTCCAGACATTTGTCACGCCAATGGAGGTGGTGGAGGCAAGCGGCGAGTACATCGTCCACCCTGTCTGCACCGGGCCGGTTCCAATGAAGAAGCTGACAACCATCATGACGCAGGAGATGAAGAAGAACCAGTAGGAAAGCATGTTCAGCTTCGGGAAGGCCATGTCGATGGTGCCGATCTGCAGCGGCATCACAAAGTTCACGAAACCGGCGAAACCGAGCGGCACAATGCCAAAGAACACCATGATGGTGCCGTGCATAGCGCCGAGCATGTTGTAAAGCTCGCCATTGAGGGAGCCATCGGCATTCAGCCAGCGACCAAACATTTCTTGGAAGATGAAGCCAACGCCCGGAATCGAACGGATGACCTCTACGCCCGGAACGGCCACTCCCGGATAGGCGATGCTCCAACGCATGAGCAGCATCAGGAAGAAACCGAAGAGCAAGAACAGCAGGCCGGTGATGGCATACTGAATACCAATGGTCTTGTGGTCCGTTGAGAAGACATATTTCCAAATCCAAGCCTGCTCATGATGCGAGTGATCATGCGCATGATCGTGGGCGGGGTCGTGGGTGGTGGCGGCGCTCATGGGTTTGGTGTTAAAGATTCAGGGATTCAGAGTTGAAAGGCTTTGTCGTAAGCAAAGGCGAAGTCAGCCTTGGCGGTGCCGTTGTTGATGTTGATTTGCTGAGAGAGGGGCTCGGCGAACTGCGGGTGCCATGCTTTTAAGGTGTAGGTCCCGTCAGCAAGGGCGCGTCTGATGCGGTAAGTGCCATCAATAGCTGAGACGGCGCTGTGGATGCCGTCATGAACGTAAACCCAAGCTTTCATCCAACGATGTACGTCGCACTCGAGACGATAGATGCCTGGTACAAAAAAGGTTTCGACGTTTGCATCCCCATGCGAAGCTTGGGCAAGGTTGGCCAGATTGTCACCGCCATGGCTGGTGCCAAGCTGATGACGGGCGATGCGAATATTGTGGAAGGTGAGATCGCTATTATGAAATCGAATGGCCTGCCCGGGCTGCACAGACAGCGTGTTCGGAACAAACTCGCAATGCGTTTGGTCGATCAGCGGTAAAGCGGCGGGCACGTTGGAGGCACGCGGGCTGCCTTCGACGGTGATCACGACATTCGCGAGGCCACCATCTGCGGCGACCTGCCAGGTTGAATCGATGATTTCGCCGTGACCGGTGCAAAAAGGATTGCCACCGACATCGACGACCTTGCGCAGCGACGCGGCCTCGATGCCTACGAGGGTGATTTTGCCTTCGATGCTCGTTTTTTCAGCGACTTCAACCGCCGCAGCCAATGGAGCTTGGGGAAGCTGAGGGCCGTTTTCGGCGATTTTGCCGCAACTGGTGTTTGCGAGGCACAAAACGACTCCGCAGGCGGTTAGTAGCGCCTGGCGGGAGGTGTCTTGTGTCACACGACGGATCATCTTGGGTTAGCGAATTACTTCTTGGCAGCCGGAGCGGCTGTGGCACCCGGGCCAGCAGGGACATCTCCAGGAACATTCTTATCAGCAAAGGGCTTCAGGTCGGCCTCGGTCCACTGCGTGGCGCGCTTTTCTTCGGAGCGGACTTTTTCGACCATTTCCTTGGTAACCATGCTGCCTTCATTGCCCCAAGAATTCCGGACATAGGTTAGAACATTAGCAAGGTCTTGGGCTGACATAGCCGCTCCAAAACCCATCATGCCACCAGGAGTATTGTAGCCTTGACCTTTGACCGTGATCGCCCCAACCAGTCCATGCTGAGCGACACGAATCAGACGCTCGGTTCCACCGTTGACCCACTCGGAGCCGGCAAGTGGCGGAAACTGGCCAGGAATACCGTTGCCATTGCCTTGGTGGCAACCGCCGCAAACCGAGTAGCCGCTGGAACCTTTCTTCATGGCAAGTTGGAAGGGGTCAAGCGCATCGCCACCGCTGCTGCCGCCGGGGCGCACATCGACCACACGGCCAGTAAGAGGACTTTGGCCGAGCTGTGCACCAGCGATGATCGAGACGAGCATCAACAGGAAAATGGCCCACATCGGTGCGGGCATATTAGAAGGTGGCTGATCGACCTTCTCACGCTTCACGGCGGCGTGAATCCGGTCGAGGTCGGTGGAATCGGGATGGGCGGGGGCGCTCATGAAAAGGCTGAAATAATGAAAACTAAAGGGTCAAACTCACTTCTTCGCGGCGGCAGGAGCGGCGGCGACGGCAGGCTGGCCGGGAACGGGGAAATCTTTCTTCAACGAAAGCAAGTACTCGACGAGGCGGTCTGCCTCTGGAGTCGGGATGACTTCATAGCCAGCAGGTGGCGCAAACTTGCCGGCGAGCTTCAGGGCGCGCTCGGAAGCGGGTCCTTGGATTTTCTGCAGCTTGTACAAGTGCTTGTAGGCTGGCATGGTGCTCCAATCATGAATGGAAGCCGGGTCATACAGCTTCTGGTGAATCACTTGCGCAGCCGGAGCACGCCAACCGTAGTTGGTCAGATCCGGACCGATGCGCTGGACGCCTAGCGGGGCGTATTTCTCGCCAAGGTAATCACGAAGCGTGTTGCTACGGACAGGCGCAGCAGGACGGGACTCCTGGTCCTGCCCCCAGCCCTTATACCAACCATCCAAACCAAGCTGGACGGGTCGGATCATCTGAGTGTGGCACTGATTGCAGCCCTCCTGAATATAGATCAACTGACCTTGGCCATTAACGACGGCAGGTGGATAGAAACCTTCCAAGCCGTCCTTGTCCTTGTCATAGGCAACACGGGTGAGCTGTTGGTAATTGAGCGCCGGGACGACGATGAGCAGCAGCCAAGGAAGGGCGAACGCGGCGGCGAGACCGAGGATGAAGGAGCGGAAGTTCATCATGCGTGGGAAGCTTGGGCGGAGGTTTGCGTGTCATCATGGCCATGGCTGCGATGGAGCAGCGTCGGCGCATTGCTGCGCCTTCCGAGGCCAGCGACCATGAGCATGAGGTGTAGGAGGAAGAAGATGTTCGAGAAACTGATCAGCGCCCAAGCAATCGCACGGGCCATCACGTAGGGGCGAGAATTCAGGACGTGATTCATGAAGTCCAGATTCCAGTATTCCGGATTGTTCAGATCCGCGCCCTGCTGCCAGCCTGCGACGAGGCTCATGATGACAATGGTGCTCACGCCGTAGACGGAGAACCAGAAGTGGTTGCGGATGAGGCGTACGCTGAGCCACTCACAACCTGCGAGACGCGGCGTGATATAGTAAACAGCTCCAAAGGCGCACATGCTGAAGAATCCATACACGCTGACCGTCTGGAGGGCATACCAGGCCTGCGTGAACTGAATGGAGGCACCGGTCCAGAAGGCGCTGGAAAGCGCGAGGATGATGCCAGTGACCGGCAAGAAGATAGACCCGAAGAAAATGAAGCGCAGCGTGGGGCTGCAGCTGACGGCATCATGCTTGCCGAGGGCGGTCAGGTGATGGTTCAGGCCAACGAGACCGAAAGGAACCAGCAGCAGTACGCCAACGGTGGAGCCAATCGCGACCATCCAAAAGGGCAACGGGCCACCCATGAACTTCTGCATGCCAGTCCACCCGCCAAGGATGGCGAGAGCCCAGAAGCCAAAGCTGGCGAGTTGCTGACTGGCGATTGGCTGCCCGGTGATCTTGGGGATAAAGTAGTAAGCCGCAGCAACACCAACAGGAACAAAGAAAAGCAGGATGACGCTATGAACATACCAAGCATTGATGCCAGCGCCGAGTGCACCAAGACCGGGCAGACAATGCAGGGCAACATTGGCAGTCACAAAGATCCATGGAAACCAGAAGCACGCGCCGAGGATGTACCAAGTGCTGACCATAAAGCCCTCGGGACGGAAGGCACGTCCAAACATACGGGCGATTGGCCAAGCGTAGGCAAGAAAGCAGAGCAAGAGCACCGGCCAAGCAAATTTGGGCATTTCCAGCCACTCCATCGAGGTGCTCTTGCCCAAAAGGATGGACAGCAGGCCGACGGTAATGGTGATGTTCCAGAAGATGCCGGCAGCGATCATCGTCGCCTTTCCACCACGGAGCTCTTGGCCACTGCGGCGGGCCATGATCCAGAGCATGATGCCGAGTGCCACCTGAATGCCCCAGCCATAGACGAGGGCGTTGATGTGAACGGGTTGCAGGCGGCCGTAGGTGATAAATTCACAGTCACCGAGGAAACTCGGAGCAAAGAGCTTCGCGGCGGAGAGCACGCCGAGAATGGTGGAGAGCATCAGCCAGAAGGCGCCGTTGAGGAACAGAAACAACACAGGGCCACGCACCGACTTGTCGATGGCGGCACGGCGCTGGTTGTCGGCGGCGAGGTCCGGGGAGTTGGAAGTGGAATCCATATCGAGTGGGAAAAGGGCGGCGTGACGATTACTTCGCAGGAGCGGCAGGAGCCGGTGCGGCGGGAGCGGTGGCCGGAGCAGCAGCTGCTGCTTGCTTCAACTGCGTGGGCGATCCAGGAACGACCTGCGTGCTGGCCCCGACGGGCTTCGCTTTGAGGGCGGTGAGGGCTTTGTTGAAGACTTCCGCCTTCTTCGCGGGGTCTTTGAGGCCCATGGCGGTCAGATTGGCCTCTTGGAGCTTGGTGATCTCCTCCCTCGCGGCGAGACGCTCAGGCACGCGAGGGTCTTCCGGCGTGGTGACGGTGGACTGGAGGATGCTGAAGAGCACGGCGAAACCCGCGAAGGCTCCGAGCACCCACAGGAAGGTGGCACCGGCTTTGGGGGGAGATTCAGGGGAAGACATGGGGAAAAGCTAAAAGGGCTTCATCAGTTCACGACGTTCACGGACTCGATCAGGCGAGGATCGCGCCACGGATAGAGGCTGTATTTGGACAGGCCGCGGAGGAAGAGGAAGCCCATGGTGCCGAAGACACCCAGAAGGGCGGCCACGTCCTGAATCCAAGCGCCGTCTACCCACCAGCCGATGCCGAGAGAGGGGCCACGCTCAGGGATGACGTTCCAGTACATGTCCACGAGGTGCATGAAGATGACCCAGAGGCAGACGAAGACCATGACGTAGGGCTTCTTTTTGCGGGCCTGCGAGAGGAGGGCGAGGAAGGGAGCCACGAAGTGACCGACGACGATGAAGATCGATACGCCACGCCAGCCTTCGGTGTTACGGGTGAGGTAGAAGCGGGTTTCCTCGGTGATGTTGGCATACCAAATGAGGAAATACTGCGAGAAGGCGATGTAGGCCCAGAACACTGTGAAGGCGAAGAGCAGCTTGCCCATCAGGTGGTAGTGCTCCTCGGTGACGACCTTCTGGAGGTAGCCGAGGCTCTTCAGCCAGGCGACAAGAAGGATCGTGAGCGCCATGGAGGACCAAGCGCTGCCAGCGAAGATATACACGCCCCACATGGTGGAGAACCACGAGTAGTCGAGGCTCATGAGCCAGTCCACCGCGGCGAAGGTGGAGGTGAGGGCGAAGAACAGCAGCCAGCGGCAGGAGAACTGACGGGAGGAGATGGTGTGCTTGATGTCACCATCCTGCTCTTGCTGGAGGGACTTCTTGCGCATCACGCGGGCGATGTAGCCGAGGATGAGGAAGTAGAGCACGAAACGTGTCTGCCAAGAGAAGGGCGGAATGAAGTGGTTGCTGATGTTCAGGTAACCGAACTTTGAGTAGAGGATATGCAGGTGCGGATTGTCGTGCGACATGTGGTGCAGCGCCTCTTTGACGCTACCGCCATGCTCGGCCGCGTGGTGCGCGGCATCGCGATGATGGTTCATCCACTCGTAAAGGTGCTTGTTCACCGCAGGGATGAGAAGCGGGCTGGCGAGCAGGCCGAGAATCACGACCATGTTGGCGAGGTTTTCCCACAATCGGCGGATGGCGACGCCCCAACTCGAGTTCGAAGCGGCATGGAGCATGATCCAGAAGACCCCACCAACACAGAAAGTGAAGGTGAAGAAGATCGCGAAGAGCCAAGAGTAGGCAAAAGTGTCGGTATTCTTTAAGAAGAAGAACGTGGAGGCGGCCAGACCGAGCAGGCCAACAAGGCCTAGCGCCCCGATGAGCTTGCCGCCCTTGGCGGGTTCGAACTTTTCACCGCCCTGAGGCAGATCGTTGAAAGAGAGGTGGTGACTCATGCCGGAATTCGTGTGATACCGTTATTGAAGGGTGGCTCCGCTGTCCTTGGCGGCCTGCTGAAGGGCGCGGATGTAGGCGACGATGGCCCAGCGGTCACGGAGGGTGATATTTCCGCCGTAGCCACCCATGAGGCCTTTGCCGTTGGTGATGACGTCGAAGATCGCTCCATCAGCGCGAAAGGCAGCGGCGTTGGCCGGGTCCGTATTACCTACTTGCTGGAAATTGAACGCGGTCATGATGCCGAATTTCGAGGTGATGCCCTTGCCATTGGCGCTGGCACCATGGCACACAGCACAGTGGATGCCGTAACGCTGCTCGCCACGCTTCAAGAAGGCTTCATTGTAAACCAATGGGTCGCTGGTGATCTCCGTGGGAAGGCCATCACCATAGAAATCGCCGATTTTGCCTGTTTGGTAGTAGCTGAGACCATTCGTAAAAGCGAAGCGAGTCGGCTTTTCGCCGTTGGCGGCCGGCTTGGCCGGAATTTCGAAGCCCATGGGCACCGTGCCCTTCACAGGCAGACGCGCACCGCGACCATCGGCAAAGAACTCGCTGGCAGCCTGATACTTGAGCTTGGCCTGATGGTCCATGTCGTCAAAGACTTCAATGGGTGGCAATTCGGACTTGGAGCCACGAAAACCGAAGGCGCTGACGATGATGGCGCCGATAAAAAGGTAGCTGAGGAAGAAGTACTTCATGGTCGTAGGGCAGCCGGGGCTTAGATTTCGTCCTCCACAAGTTCGATGTTCTTCCCACCAATCTTCTCGAGAAGAGCCTTGGTTCCATCTTGGCTGAATTTCGGATCGCGAGCCTCGATGCAGACGAAGAAACTATCGTCGGAGAACTTCGCGAAACGCTTGGAGGCAAAGAGAGGATGATTCCAGCGCGGCAGGCCCATGAGAGCGAGCAGCCCGAAGAGGGTGGTGAAGGCGGAGAATAGGATGGTGAGCTCAAACATCACCGGGAAGAAAGCCGGCAGAGTCCAAATGTCGGTCGGCTTGGCCTGAACAACGGTCGGGTAGGTCTCGACGATCTCCTGCAAAAAGCCGAGGCCGAGGCTGCTCCAAAAGTTGGTCTGAGTAACGGTCTGAAGAATGAAAGCCACCGTGGTACCAGTGATGCCGCCGCAGAAGACCAACTTCGGCAGGTTGGAGCGAGGATTGCCCATGGCCTTGTCCATGCCGTGGATGGGGAAGGGCGAATGCACATCCCAGCGGTTGTAGCCGGCGTCGCGCACGTGCTCGGCAGCATGGTAAAGGTCCTGGACATTGTCAAACTCCGCCAGGTAGCCGTGTACTCGTTTGAGGGTGGTGCTCACAGTCAGGTGCAGGGGTGAAATTAAGCGGCAATGGGTTTGGCGACGTGACGGTCAGGATAGGCCATGAGGTCTTCCTCTTGAATGCCCTTCTCGGCATGATCATCAAAGTGGGGGTCAGACTGCGGCAGCACGCCCTTGACTTCGCCAATGGCGATGACAGGCAGGAAGCGCAGGAACAACAGGAACAGCATCATGAAGAAGCCGAAGGTGCCAACGAAGGTCCACTGATCGACCCAAGTGGCACTGTATTCGCCCCAAGAACCCGGTGTCATGTGACGCTCCAGGGTGGTGGCGATGATCACGTAACGCTCATACCACATGCCCATGTTCACGCACATGCAGACGAACATCACAACCCACATGTTGTGGCGGAAGGGACGATACCAGAAAAGCTGCGGGGCGAATACGTTGAAGCTGAACATCAAGGCGTAAGCCCAGATGGATGGCCCGGTGAGACCTCGGAGCGTGAAAGCGGCGGCTTCATACGGATTGGCGCTGTAGTAGGCCATGAAGAGCTCCATGCAGTATGCATAACCGACGATCGTGCCAGTGAGCAGGATGATCTTCGCCATGTTATCGACGTGCTTTGGCGTGAGCAGATCATCGAGGCCGTAGATGCGGCGCACTGGGATCATGAGCGTGAGCACCATGGCAAACCCCCCGAAAATGGCACCAGCCACGAAGTAAGGGGGAAAGATGGTCGTGTGCCAACCTGGAACTACCGAGGTGGCGAAGTCGAAGGAAACGACGGAATGCACGGAGAGCACCAGCGGGGTCGAAAGAGCCGCGAGGAGCATATAGGCCGTCTCATAGTGACTCCAGTGACGGTTGCCACCGCGCCAGCCGAGAGCAAAGAGGCCATAGAAGAATTTTTTCAAACCTGGGCGGCAACGATCCCGCAGCGTGGCCAAGTCCGGCACAAGGCCAAGGAACCAAAACACAAGCGAGACACTGAAATACGTCGAAACAGCGAACACGTCCCAAAGCAGTGGGGATTTGAAGTTCTGCCAAATCGCGTTGGCGTTTGGGATCGGAGCGAGGAACCAAACCATCCACACACGGCCAACGTGGAAGGCCGGAAAGAGACCGGCGCACATCACGGCGAAAATCGTCATGGCCTCAGCGGCGCGGTTTACGGACGTGCGCCACTTCTGACGGGTCAGGAACAAAATGGCCGAAATGAGCGTGCCAGCGTGACCGATACCGATCCAAAACACGAAGTTCGTGATATCCCACGCCCAGGCGACCGGCTGTTTCTGACCCCAGACACCAACACCAGTGCTGATGAGATAGGCAAAGCAGAACACCATCAATCCGGTGAGCAGCACGGAAGGCACAAACAGGATCCACCAAAGGGCAGGCTGCTTGTTTTCCACGATGCCGCAGATGCGGTTCGTGATCCACGAGTAGGACCGGTTGTTCAGAACCAGCGGCTCGCGGTCGAGGATGCGCGGTGTGTTCGAGGCTGAAGCTTCCATGCGACGAGATTAGTATTGGTTGTTGCTCCACACGGCGATGTTCTCGGCGCCGGGCATGTTTTTGTTCGGATTGCGCAGGCGGGCTAGGTAGCTCGTGCGGGGGCGGGTGCCGATGTACTTGAGCACTTGATAATTGCGCGGCGAAGCCTTGGCGATGTTCACGCTGCTCTTCGCGTCGGCGAGGTCGCCAAACACGATGGCATCGGCCGGGCAGGACTGCTGACAGGCGGTTTTGACACTGTCGGTGGGCACGCGGAAGTTCTTCGAGTCACGCTGGACCTGCTTCTGGAGGATCTTGGCACTTTCGAGACGCTGAACGCAGTAGGTACACTTCTCGATGACGCCGCGCATGCGGACAGTGACGTTCGGATTGCGCTGGAGGCGGATGCTTTCGTCTTCCCTCTTCTCACCGAGCGGGCCGAAGTAGAGGTTATTGGCCTTGATGCCGAGCTTCTCGGTCTCGACGAGCGGATTGCGCTTGTTGTAGTCGAACCAGTTGAAGCGGCGGGCGGTATACGGGCAGTTGTTCGCGCAATAACGGGTGCCGATGCAGCGGTTGTAAGCCATCGCGTTGAGGCCGTCGTCGGTGTGGACGGTGGCGTTCACGGGGCAGACGGTTTCGCACGGGGCGGCCTCGCACTGCTGGCAGGCCAGCGGCTGGTGAACCATCTCGGCGTTTTCGAGCTGCTCGGGCGTCGGATTATCTTCCGCCCAGGTGGACTCCTGCGCGACATTGTTGATGCCGGTCTTAGCCACGGCGAAGTAGCGATCCATGCGAATCCACTGCATGAGGCGACCTTTGCGCACTTGGTTCTTGCCGACGACGGGTATGTTGTTCTCGCTCTGGCAGGCGACGATGCAGGCGGTGCACCCGATGCACTTGCTGAGGTCGATGGACATGCCCCATTGGTGCTTGGTCTCGTAGTCGAAGCCATCCGGATTTTCGGTGTCTTTCTTGCCGACCTGGCCTTTGTAAAAGGAAATGTTCTCCGGGATGTGGGAGTCCATGCCGGTCTTCTGGGCGAACTCCGTGTCCTTGTTGAAAGTCTCCAAGGTGCCTTCGCGATAGACCGCGCGGCCTTCCATGGTGTTCTGTGTTTGCGTGATGGCGAGTTCGGCGACGGTGCCAAGCACCTCGACCTTCGCGCCGCTGATCACGAACTGGCCGGGCAGGCGGCGCATGACGTAGCCGTTCACACCTTTTTCGCCACCGACGGTGCCGACATTGTTTTGTCCGTAACCCAGCGGGATGGTGATGGAATTGGAAACATGGCCTGGAGCCTCGATGGCCGGGATTTCGATCTCCACGCCGTTGGCGCGGATGGCAATATGCTGGCCATCTTCGAGACCAAGACGCTTGAAGGTGGCGGAGCCGACCCAAGCGGCGTTTTCCCACGTCAACTTGGTGATCGGATCAGGCGCTTCCTGAAGCCAAGCGTTGTTGATGTAGCGACCATCGTAAACCCCGGAGGAAGGCACCAAAACGACCTCAATGGCCTCATCGGAGGGCGACGCGCCGGCTTTGGCCTTAGAAACGATCGTGCCAGCCGCTGCGGCGTTCACGCTGGCGTTCGCACGGGCATAGGCGGAGCCTTTCAAGAAACCGTCGCGAAGGGTGAAGTTCCACTTTGACTCGTCGAGGCCACCGGCGACCTGGGCAAAGGTATCACGCACGGCGGTGTAACCGGCGTCTTCAGCAGGCGCGGCACCATCGGCCGGCTTTTCAGCCGGGCCGAGCTTCTTGCGACCGAGAAGGGCCAGGAGCACATCATTCTCACTGGCCCCATCATAGAGTGGCGCGATCATTGGCTGAACGATGGAGTAGGAGCCATCGGCAGCACGAACATCACCCCAGGCTTCGAGGTAGTGCGCGGCGGGAATGTGCACCGCGGCGTGGAGAGCGGTCGAATTCAGCAGAGAGCCCACGTGGACGAGCTTCACACCCTTTTCGGTGATCAGTTTCGCAAAGGCGGCGGCATCCGGCGCATCATAGAAGAGGCTGGCGGGCGTCAGGGAGACGAGTGTCTTGAGCTGACCGCCGGAGACATCCGCTTGGAGGGCGGCAAAGTCGCCCATGTCGGGCTTCGGAGCCTCTTGGAGGAGGTCGATGGCGGAGCCGTAAGCACCAAGAGCGTTGTTGATGCTGGCGACGAGGGCGTGGACCTCAGCAGAGCAGCGGGAACCCGCCAGCACGACGGCGGTGCCTTTGTTGTCAATCAAATCACGGACGGCGGGGGCAATCCAGTCTTTCAGCGCCTGCGGGGCGGAGGCGGCGAGCGCCTTACCGGAGGCATCACCGAGCTGCTCGGCGATGAGGGCGGCCGCGGCTGGGATGAGGGCCGCCGGGATGGCCTTGCGATGGTCCGCCATGCCACCGGTGAGGGTGTAGCGGTTTTCGAGGACGTAGAGACGGTTCATGTCGTTCTCCGCCGCCTTCGTTTCCTTCGCACGATGCTTGGTGAATTCCTTGATCGGCTCGCCCGCGACCGGATCGACGCCGAGGAAGTCGCAATCGAGCGCCAAGATGCGCATCGCCTTGCTGAATTTCACGAAGGGCTTCACACCGGCTCCGAGGACTTCCTTATTCACCGCTTGAGCGTCACCGCCGACGGCTTCATAGCCATACAATTTGGCCTGCGGGAAAGCAGTCTTTATCTCGCCGAGCAGGCGGAGGTAGGTCGGGGAGGTCGTCGCACCCACGACGATGCCCAAACCGGCACCGGAGGACTTCTTCGCATCAGCCGCAGCCGCCGCGATCAGCTCGTTCGCCTTGGCCCAGGAGATGGCTTTGCCAGCGCCGAGGGGCTTCTGGGAGCGGTCCGGGTCGTAAAGATCGAGCACCGAAGCCTGCGCAAAGGAATCAATGCCGCCACCGAGGGGGTGGAGGGGGTTGCCTGACAGATGCGTGGGGCGGCCTTCATGCACGGTCACCACAAGGGGGGTTGCACCGCCGCAGCGGGGCATCGTGGTGGCAAAGAGCACCGGCTTGCCAGGGACCATCCACTCGACATGCTGCGTGTAGGGCAGGATGGTCGTGATCGGGCGGCGACAGGAGGCGAGGCCCATCAGACCGACGCTGGCACCCATGATTTTCAAAAAGTCGCGACGGCCGTTTTCGGCCTCTTCCGGCGTGAGGGTGTCGCCCGCGGGGAACTCGCGGCCAAGGTTCTTCAAAAAGCTCTCACGACGCTCGAGCTCGGCCGTGCTGCGCCAGTAGCGCTTCGCGTTCTGCGGCTCCTCGGGATGAATCCAATTGCGTTTCATGTGTCGGGGAAAGGTGGGGGCGCGGGGTTAGCGATGGCAGGCGGTGCAGTTTTCCGGCGGCTGGATCTGCCAGTGCTTCTTGAGCTGCGTGCCCACTTCTTTCTGGGTCACTTCTTTGCCGAAAGTCTTCTCCGCGAGGTTCACCAGAGCGTCCAAGTCGTCCGCCTTTGCTCCTTTTCCGCCAATCACCTCAGCAATTTCGCCTGAAGGCACTTTCTTATCGAGAAGCCCCTTGTAAAAATCGGCTCGCTTGAGGTCGGAAGGCTTGAAATTAAGGTTGGTGATGTGATCGAGCGGGCGGAGGTTCTTCTCCGGGTTGCGGTGGCAGTCCAAACACCATCCCATCGACTGCGGCTGGTCATGACGGACAACTTCCATTTCATTCACCTTGCCATGGCAGGATACACAGGACACACCGCGGTTCACGTGGGCGCTATGGTTAAAGTAAACGTAGTCCGGTGCTTTGTGGACCTTGACCCAAGGAATGGATTGGCCCGTTTGGTGGGCTTTTTGCACCAGTTCCAGCTTCGGAGAGGCCGCACGGATCCCCCCTTTTCCTTGGCCATGGCAGTTAAAACAAGTTTGGTTAGTTGGCACGTTGGAGTGGCCGGAAGCCTCGCCAAAGCTATGGCAGATGCGGCAGTCCAAACCGAGTTGGCCAGCATGGATTTTGTGTGAAAAAGGGACCGGCTGCGTCGGCTCATAGCCAACCCGGGTATATTTCGGGGTGAAGTAGTAAGCGACGCCTATGCTCACACCCAGAGCAATGAACACGACAGCGATGCCTACCTTGAGGGGAAGCCAGTTGGTCCAGCGCGGAAAAAAGTTGCCCATAAATGACGGTCAAGAGAGAGCTTGTGAAAAATTTCACAAGGGACCTCAGAATAGGATTGGCACCATCCACGCGCAACCGGAGAAATAAGATTTTTGAAAAAAATCCCTTCTATCACGATCGCAAATGGCCTGCTACCGCTATGCTTGATACGAAGTGCTTTTTAACACGTGCTAGATCGCACATGCTAGGTGAAGCGTTCCCATGCTTCCCGAAGACCAAGATCTTTTTGCCGCCATCTGTTTGCTTACTCCAAGACCGGAATCGCCTTGCGGATTTCCCTTCTAGCTTGAGCGAAGATAAGGGTGCTCATCTTGGGCCGCCAATTGTAGCCGATTCCAAAGGGGATAGGTGGCACGTTGCCAGCCTTGTAAACGGCAGCTAGGTCACTCTGGTGCTTCTCTTTGAAAAGGGCGATGGGGCCAGGATACCAGCCGTAAGCCTTGGGGGTCCAGACATCGCGGGGAAAATCCTTCCATCTCACCCCCGTATCGTCTTGCAGGATTGTGGAGCATTTCGCCAGCAGAAGATCACGGACCGCGTCGAACTCCTGCAGATGCATCAAATAAGAGGCGGATTTGGTGAAGCCATTCGGAGCCGCAAGCGCCTCGCAAAAGCGCACGAAGCCAGGATTCATCTTGATCATGTAGCTGGCCAAGTTGGTGGAAAAATAGTACATCGTCTGTTTTTGGCCCGCTTTGCCGGTGAAACCGATTTTCACGCCCGGATGCTTTGAGCCCTCCAGTGGGCCTTCCCTGCCCTCCTTGTCGAGACCGATAATCTCCACATGATCGATGTGGCAGCCGCTGCGGGCGAGGAAGGTGTAAATGACGGGGATGGTGCCGCTGAGCTTGGTGGCGTTCGCGGAGAAGTCGTTTTTCATCTCGGCGGTGATGAAGAAACTAAAACTCATGATGGCCTCGAGCGAGTTGCGCAGGTTGCGCAGGGAGTGGTCAAGCGAGTCACCCTCGAGCTTCGTCACATCTGGCGGCTCGCCCACAGGTTCGATGCCGCAAAGGACGTAGGTGCTGGCATTCGGGTAGAAGGTATTTGCGTGAAGAAAGTCCGGCCCGCTGAAAACGTAGAGCAGCGGCGCGGTGTCCACCACGAGTTGCGGCAGCGTTTGTTGCATCCAGCCGCGAATCGCGCCTAACTGGCGCCTCTCGATGTCCTCCCAAGCCAAGTCCAAACCCTTCGCATGCCGGGCAAACTCCGCCCGCTGCGCCAGTTCGAAGAGCGGCGAGCCTTCCCGTGGCGGCAGACCGGCGAGGAACCGCGCCTGATCATCTGGCGTCGGCGTTGACTGGGCAAAAGACAGCGAAGCAGCAGCGAGGAACAGGACGAGACGGTTCATGATTCGGTCGGGGAATTACGCGGGGAGATGAAGTAAACAATCCATCCAAGCAGGATCAGGCCCATGCCGGTGAGCGTTTCGTGCGGATGCTTTTTCGCCACAAAAACCATCATCCACAAACTGATGCCCAGAAAGAGCAGTGGTGTGATGGGATAGCCCCAGCAGTGATAGGGCCGTGGGAGGTTCGGCTGCTTAATCCGCAGTACGATGAGCCCCACGACAGTGGCAAATGAGCCTAGCTGAATGCTGAACTGCACGCAGGTGAGGACCGTTTCAAAGCTGGCTGTCAGCAGCAGCGTCACGACGATCGAAAGCTGCACGAACAAGGCTGCCACAGGCACGCCGCGATCATCGCTTGCCGCCAGTGGGGCGAGGAGTTTGAGATCCTGCCCCATCGTTTTCATCACACGTGGCCCCACCCAAGTCATCGCCGAGATGCTCGACACTAGCCCAAGACAGATTAACGCCGACATCACCTGCCCGCCTGTGTGTCCAAAAATCCGATCCGCCGCCACATGCCCCACATCGAGTTTGCCATCGAGTTCACTCATCGGCGCGGCGTAGAGGAAAACGACGTTCAGAGCAATATACAAGGCCATCACGAGCAAAGTGCCCAACGCGATGGCTTTCGGCACATTCTTCTGCGGATCACGAATCTCCCCCACAATGTAAGTGGCCGCGTTCCAGCCGGCATAGGCATACATCACATACACAAGGCTCACCGCGAAGGGTGTGCTGCCGATGAGCTTGCCATCGCCAGCCATCGGGGAAAACACCACCGGCTGGCCTTCTACCATCACAAAACCGCTCAGGATGAAAATGAGAATGAGCAGCACCTTCAGCCACGTGGCCGTGTTTTGAAACTTCGCCGCCACACGGAGGCCTCCCACATGGATCAGAGTGACGATCCACACCATGACGAGCGACCACGTCGTGGCCGGCGCGTGCGGAAAGATGGCGCTGAAGTATTTGCCGAAGGCCATCGCCGCGAGCGCAATCGGCGCCGCGAAGCCCACCGTGACCGAAAGCCATCCCGAAAGGAAGCCCACCGCCGGATGGAAGATCTTCGAGAGGAAATGATACTCTCCGCCGGAGCGCGGCAGCGCCGCGGCCAGCTCGCCATAACACACCGCGCCGCAAAAGGCGCACACGCCACCGACCAGCCACAGCATGACAATCGCAAAACCGGATGGCAGGCCACCCACTTGAAAGCCTAGCGAGGTGAAAACCCCCGTGCCGATCATGTTCGCCACCACCACTGCTGTGGCAGTGGGCAGTGAAATGCCTTGGTGACGATTGGAGGTGCCCATGCCGCCTCCTAACGGCCCGCTTCCCAATCGTCAAGATGACGGGCAAAAAAGTGCGGCATAGATTTTCAAGCCATGGCGCCGCACGGTGCGAGCTTTTTGTGCTGGAGATGATGCATCAGCTCACCAAGATCTGACGCGGCTTCGCAACCTCTTTGAGCGGCAGGATAAGGCTGAGCACACCGTCTTCGAGCTTCGCACTCATCTTGTCCTCATCCACTGGCTTGTTTAAGCGCAAGCGAAGCAAGTAGTTGAGCGGGGAAAGCTCCCGATGAAGCGCCCTCATGCCCTCGCGGACATTGGAGGCGCGTTCACCACGGACGGTGAGGATGTTGTCCTCCAAATCGAGCTTCACGCCGCTCTTCGGCACGCCGGGCATTTCGACCCGCACTTCGTAGGCATCGATGTTGCCCTTGACCTTGTAGAGCGGTTTGCGGACGGATTCCGTCACGCCGGAAGGAGCGGCTGGAGCGCAGGTGGAAGGGGTACAGGTGGCATTCATGGTGGTGGAGAGGTTAGAAGTGAGAGGTTCAGTTCAGTTCGATGGCACGGGGTTTCTTGTGCTCGGCCTTGGGCAGCGTGAGATTCAGGATCCCATCTTCGAGTTTAGCAACAATGGCATCGACATTCACGCCATCCGGCACGGAAACGGAGCGGCTCAGGGCGCAACGGCTTTCGCTGTCGCCGTTCTTTTCACGCTTTTCGGCGGTGACGGTGATCAGGCAGTCGTTCAGCTCGATTTTTACATTCTCCTTCTTCACTCCGGGCAATTCAAAATGGGCATAATAGGCGTCTTTGTCCTCATGAACATCGACGGACATCTTGTCGGAGGTCCCGCCGGGAAAAACCTCGCCAAGTTGGCTGAAGAATTGGCCCAGTGAGGGCATGCTAGCGAGGGGGTGACGAAGCCAGTCGTCAAAGTCGGTGACACGTGCGAAGACGGAGGGGGTTGGGCGGATGAGTTTCATGGTTTGAATGGGGGTTATTGAGTGTTGGGTATGGGTTTTTCCATTTCAACACTCTATCCCTGCACCATCCGTGCCAGAACCATCCAGCGACGCTGGCAGCCTTGATTTTACGGCATCCGAGCGTTTTCAGACCGTTGATATACCTTCGTCCAAGATGCCATTCGATGTGTCAAAAAGTGCCGTCTTAGGCACACCGGAGTGCCGTTTCTGGCACAACGTCTCAGCCGGCCTTTATAGCGGATGTTTTCTTCTTCATCCGAATGTTCAGCATTTCGACGAAAATCGAGAACCCCATCGCGAAATAGACATAGTTCTTCGAGAAATGAACATGGAAGCCCTCTGCCACCAGCGTGGTGCCAATGAGCAGTAGGAACGACAACGCGAGCATCTTCACTGTTGGGTGCTGGCTGATGAAATCACTGACGGCACCGGCAAAAAACATCATGAAGCAGACAGAGATGAGCACCGCGCTAACCATCACCGTAATGTGATCCACCATGCCTACTGCGGTGATCACGGAATCGAGCGAGAAAACAATGTCGAGGATGGCAATCTGCACGAGAATAGTCCCCAGCGCTGCTTTTGCGGTCGGCTTCGCATGCTCGCCCTCTTCCTCGTAGCCCTCCACTTTGTGATGAATTTCCACGGTGGCTTTGTATAAAAGGAATAGACCCCCACAAACGAGAACGAGGTCTTTGCCCGAAAAGTCATGGCCAAAGGCGGCAAAGATCGTCGTCTTTAACTGAATCACCCAAGAGATCGAGGCGAGCAGCAGAATACGGGTCAGCATGGCAAAACCCAACCCCAAAAAACGCGCCCGTGGCCGCTCCGAGGGTGGCAGCTTGTCCACTAGGATGGAGATAAAAACGATGTTGTCGATGCCTAGCACAATCTCCATCACCGTGAGGGTCGCCATCGCGACCCAAGCCTCTGGGCTGCTAATCCAGGAAAAGTCCATAAAGTTGATCTCGGCAAGCGGCAGGGTGTTGAGGAAGTTCATCGAGCGCCAAAATGTAGCTCAAAACCTCTCATCGGCAATCGCCGACGAATCCATCCTTCCCTATCCGTTTAATCCATACCCACATGAACCGCCGCCGATTCCTCCTAGCCGCCTCTACCAGCAGCCTCGCCAACTCCTGCGCGACACTTAGCGCTCCCGATTCGCTCATCATTGACACCCACCAGCACCTCTGGGATCGGCGGAAGCTGAAGCTGCCTTGGCTTGGTAATGCCCCCGAAGTTCTGCGAAAGGATTTTCTAGTCGCCGACTACCAACAGGCCTTCGCCGGGCTAAATGTGAAGGCCATCTATATGGAGGTCGATGTGGCCCCGAGCGATCACATCCAGGAAGCTGATGACATCGTGGCTCAATGCCGTGTCGGCAACACCCCCACCGTCGCAGCCACCATCGGTGGACGGCCTTCCGCGTCCGATTTCAAGAGCCATGTAAAGCGTTACGCAGGAAAAGGCATCGTCAAAGGCCTGCGTCAAGTGCTTCACGGGCCATCCACCCCCACTGGCTACTGCTTG
>Ga0075471_10000037_pt1 | contig 54012 bp, 87 predicted proteins | sample DEB19_08_DNA_2_FD_74787 | JGI IMG/M metagenome (GOLD analysis project Ga0075471, IMG submission 74787) | Aqueous microbial communities from the Delaware River and Bay under freshwater to marine salinity gradient to study organic matter... | ecosystem: Environmental > Aquatic > Marine > Coastal ...
GCGGCGCGCCTGCGGGCATCCTGCGAGGCGCCTACCCCGGTCGCGGTCGGCATCACGCGCGTGTGGCGATCCGGCGGCACACGCAAGGGTCCGGCAACCGTGATGTGGCGGGGCGATGTGGCGGAGTTCTACCCGGACGGGCTGGATGACGTGACGATCCCGACGCCGCCGGCTTGGGCTACGGGGCCGACTTCCTGACAAAAAGACCCCCGGCAGCGCACGCGCAGGCCGGGGGCAAGTTTTACAGGGAGGAAACTCTGGATGCTGAGAAACACCCACGGGCGGAAGATAGCGAAGTTGGCGAGGGAGTGCAAGAGATGAGCGAGAACGCGATTTACAACCCGAAGAACCTGCCGGTGAATGAGTTGCCGGTAATCTATGGCTTCAACAACGGCGGCAGTCCGGGATGGTTTTATGGGGTGCTTCTCGCTGAGGATGGGGAGTGCTTGGGAAGTCACGTTTGTTCGTCAGAGGGTTTCATGTGGCACGATCTCGGCATTTTGGCCGGCACAAGGCCAGATCGACACGAAACGTTTATGCACAAATATCCTGACGGGTATCGTATGGAATTTGTTTCGCATTCGTCGGTTGACCGACACGACGGATTGCAGGCGGCGCTGGCTAAGAACAAGGCGATGGCTGATGCGGAGGGCCGGTCATGACCCACCGAGTAGCCATGAAGCTAATCGTCCGCGTCCCTGCGAACGTCTCGGCGGCGGACGCCCGGCGGGAGGTGCAGGCGCGTGTGGATGGGTTGGCCGCGCACACGCTGAAAGCGGGCGAGATCGCGGTGGTTGCGATTGGTTCAATGAAGGGAGAGAAGTCGTGAACGAAGAAGAATTGCTGAGGGAAGCGGCTGCTAAGTTGGGCGCAATTCCTAGAATCGTCGAGGGCGTTGTAAAAAACGGCGACATGGACAAGGCGCGCATCGCCGCAGGCGCGGCGGTTGATGCGCTGCATGGTGCGAACCATTCCACGATGTATCTCACGCTCGCCTTGCTGCTTTATACTCTAGTAGAACAATCCCCCGACCCCACAGTAGCGCGCGGCGTCGTTGTGGCACTGTCTCATGGCTTTGAAAGGGCTCCCCTTCAATGACCAGCGCCCTAACCCCCAAGCCCGACGCCGCGCTGTCCGAGCCCGTCGTCCGCTACGCCTCGCGTTCGCTGTCGGATAATTCCCGCCGCTCCTATGGCTCGATGCTGCGATCGTGGGAAGAGTGGTGCGCCGGTCGAGCCATGCCCGCTTATCCGGTGATCTACGCCGAGGTGGCCGAATGGCTCGCGCATCGGGCCGACCAGGGGCTCTCATGCTCGACCATGTATGTCTCTTTGGCCGCGCTCAAAGAAGCTCACAAGTTGCATGGCCACCCGTGGGCGCCGACCGAAGCCCTGCGCCGCACTGTCGAGGGCATCAGGCGCGTGCGGGCGGGCGATCTGCGCAAGAAGGCCCGCGCGATGACCATGGAGGAGCTTGCCGTCATAGCGACCGCCGAGGGCATTCCCGAGCGCTTCAAGGCCGCCGCCTTGTGCGCGTTCGGTGCGGCGCTGCGTCGGGAGGAACTCGCCGCCCTGGAAGTCGGGGACCTGCAACCGGACGATCGCGGCCTCTTGGTGCGCGTGCGGGTTAGCAAGACGGACCAGACAGGCATGGGCGCCGCCGTGGCGATCTCTGGCCCGCTCGGTATCCAGGCGCGGGATGCGTGGCTGCGATGGGCGGCGCTGCGTCCGGCGCGGTTCGGGCAGAGCGCGTTCGGCTACGGCAACGGGCGCGTGTTCTCGGACGAGTTGAAGCGTTGGGGCAGTGCGTTGGGCTTTCCGCCGGGCCTATCGGGGCACTCCATGCGGCGCGGGCTGGCGCACGCGGCGAAGAAGGCCGGGGCTCCGTTGGCTGACATCATGGCACAAGGGCGCTGGAAGTCAGCCGGCGTGGCGATGGGGTATATGCAGGAGGAGGATGCGTTTAACGTGGATGTGACGGGGAGGCTTGGGACGGGGAAGTAGCTAAGGGGACGCCTCCCAATCCAACAACTCCTCCGACACCGCCACTTGCGCCTCCATGATCCCCTCGAATGCGGCAAGCGCCTTGTCCCATTGCGGCGACTCAGGATCGCGCCGCGTCACGCGCCCCCAATGGTGCATCAGTAGGCCCATGCACTCCGACCATTCTCTGTGCCCTAGAGCGATCTGCACGGCCAGCACACGGGCGGCCTGCGTCAGATGCGGCACTGTATCCCATCGCAGCATCCGGTGGCGCTCGAATGCCACGGCGTCGGGCGGGATGAACTCGGGCGCGGTTGCCGGGTTTGGATGCGTGACCGGCGGTTGCCGGCGCGGGAGGAGTGGGGGGCGCCAGGAGTGCGGCGCGTCATCCGCCACGGAGTAAATCATCCTGCCGCTTCACAATCGCGTCGAACGCCGGGTCATGCACTTTCGCGCGGGCCTTCACGACGCCGGACGCGGTGCGGTGCCAGCCCTTTATCTCGAACGTGCGGAAGGGGCCGATCGACATGGTGCCCTCGTGGCCCTCTGGCGTGGGGCGTAGGACGAGGGTTAGGTCCTGCCACCCGTCGTCGCTCAAAACAGTACCTCGTCCGCAGGCAGCCCGTTCCGCTTCGGCGCCTTCCGAACCCGCGCCAACTCCACCGGCTGCCCCTCGGCCTCACGCAACGGCAGCCCCCATTCCTGGCACAGACCCCGGAGCGATTCGATCGAATTGGCCACGCCGACGCGGATGCCGTAGGTGGTCATGTGCTGATGCACGTCCTGCTGCGCCGTCGAGAGAACGCCGCCCTTGGGCCGCTTCGTCTCCACCCAATACACCACGCCGCCGGGGCTCACGATGCCAAGATCGGGCCAGCCGGTCACGACGCCCTCGGCTTTGCGTTTGGCGAAGAATCTGGCGCGCTTGCCCTGCTCCTGTGGCGAATTGCCCTTCGCTTTGACCCCGCCGTATTCGTTCTTGATCGCAAACGTCATCCACTCGCGCGGGAGGACCATGCGGAGGTATTCGACCAGGGCGACCTGGACGGTGCGCTCTAGGGCGTCGGGGGCTATGGAGCGGACGGAGGAGAGGCGGCGCATCAAGAAGCGTCCGGGGCTGGGATGGGCGAGAAGTTGGGGCAGCGGTCGTCTTGGTGGGTGGACGGGAACGCCCCATTAACATTGACGACTGGAGACACGCCAAAACACGCCCCCGTTTGCATCATCTCGCCTCCGTATGGTTTGATTACCCAATTGTATCCGCTTGTATGACCGGCACGATACCCCCGCTTCCAATGCTCACAATTCGCGCACTTCTTTTCCATCACGCAGCCCCCCGAAGCCGAATCCCGCCGGCAACCGGCTGAAACGGCGCCTTGCCCATTTTCCGACGCAGCGCGTTGACCACCATTAGCTGTGGCGCGAAGTCCCGCTTGCCGGAGTGCTGCATATACCACCGCGCGATCTCATGCCATCCCGCCAGCACGGGCGGCAGTGCCACGGCCACAGGCTCAGGCGCCGGCTTAGGCTTGCGCTCACGGGGCGGCTTCGGCTCCTTCGGCGGCGGCGGTGGCTTGACCAACTTCGGCGCAGGCGGCGGCTTCACGACAACCGGCTTGGGCTTTCGACCTCCGCCGTTCTTCCGCAATGTGCGAACGCCGAGTTTCTTCGCTCGCTTCCAGACGCTCTTGGAGGACTCGATCGTCTCGCCCGGCAGTTTGTTGACCGCGTGCATGATCGCTTCGTCGGACTTCCCCGCCGGCCGCATTTCCCGCAGCAGCGCATCCCGCTCCGGCGTCCACTTGCCGTCCTTCTGGTGCGCTGGAAGGTAGCCCTCTGGCCGCGACACGCCGATCTCGTCGGCCCATTTGGCAAGCGTGTTGCGCTTCAAGACGGGCTCACCGGGCAACTCGTTCAGCATGGCCATGATGTCGTGGACCCCGGTATCGGTCGGCCACCACTCACGGATCACGGCCAGTCGCGCCTCGGTTCGGATCGTCTTCTTCGTGGACGTGCCCTTGTAGCGCTTGCTCTTGAGCGCCGCCGCCACGCACTCGTATGAGCGGCCTAGGTCCCATGCGCAGTAGTCGGTTTTCAGGCCCCGCGCTTTCATGTCGCGTAGGCGCTCGATCTCGGCGTCGGACCAGGGGCGGATGTTTTGGACGCAGCCTCGGTTCATTGGCCGAGAGCCCTCCGATAAACGTCCAGCAACGCCTCCTGCTCCTCGACCTCGGCTGGGTCCTGCTTGCGGATGCGGATGAGCGCGCGGAGGGCTTTTACGTCGAACCCGGCGCTCTTGGACTCGGCGTAAATGTCCTTGATATCAGACGCGATGCCGGCGCGCTCTTCTTCAAGTTTTTCGATTCTCTCCACCAACGAGCGCAAGCGGTCGGCGGAAATGTTGTGGCCCATGTTGGGCGGGGGGATGTCAGGCATTGTCGGCTCCCTTGGACACTGTGAGTCTCACGTATTGGACTGTCGGTAGTGGCAGGTGTGCCGGCCACGCAAGAACTTGGCCCACTCCCACGCCCGACACAGAAGCGGCGACCACCCCCACACCTTGCCGTTCAAGTTCACTTCCCACCCGTCCGACGCTCGCTGTAGGCCCACACGGAGCGGATGGGTAGTTTGCATACAAATCAACGCTTGTTTCATGGCAAATTCGGTTCAATTCAGCACTTTGAGCTTTTTGCAAAATTTCGGCCTGTTCAGCCGTTAGCCGCAAAATCGGGACTTTTACTTCCGTGAACCCCGCAGGCTCACACTCGACATACGTAACCACCCTCTTGATACCGGCCGCACGCAGCACCGCATCGGACAGGGCGCGCTTCCCGTTCAGTTGATCCGACAGATAGGCTTGCGAGATGCCGCACGCTTCGGCGAACAACTTCTGGTTGCCGGCGGCGCGGATGGCGGTTCGGACGCGGCCGTAGATCGCGGCTTGGTCAAGCATCGGCATCGGCTCCTAGCCAGTGGTATCGCGGCGCCGCAGGTTGCACAGGCGGACGATTGGATGGGAGGTAGGGGATGTGGTCAAGCGCATTAGCTGCGACACGACTCCAGACGGAGGACAATACGCCATTAAGAGCGAAAAGTTTTTTGGCTTCCCCGAACGTTCTGTCATCATACGCAGCAAGCAGGCAAATCGCCATGCTTTCCACATCCTCGTCGGTATAGCCGCTCAAAGCAGCACCGACAGCACGCTAACAATGATTTCGATGACGATCACGACCCAATCCCTCCCTGCTCATGCTCATCCGGCTCGATCGGCGCGTCCTCGCTGAACAGCCACCAGCCGCGCACGAAGATCACGGCGCAACAGGCCAGACCAACCGCGACGCAGGCGGCCATGACGGCGCCGATGGCGGCCAGGATCAGGTCAACGGTGGTCATTGAGCCACATCAGCCAAAGACCGAACGCGCCGAACGCAAAGAGCCCGATTATCACGGCCACAGCAGGCCACTGACTTGAACACGCGCTCATCCCTCATCCGCCCTCCGCCACCGGGGCTTTCTGCACATCGCCAACACACCCAGCACCACCAGCGCCGCGATCGTGCCGAGTCCCGTCCAGATGGCCCATTCGATCAAATCAGCTTCTCCATCGGGATGCCGGTGACTTCCGACACGCGCCGCACGATCTGAATCTCGGTCGCGCGCTTGCGGTTGACCATGTTGTAGAGCGTGTTGCGGTGGATGCCGATCTGGTCGGCGAACCCAGAGACCCGCAACCCGCGCTCAGCGAGCCAGACGGCGAGAGGGTGCCCGACTTTCTCGGTGAACTGCGGCTGAGGTAGTGCGATCTCGTTCATTGGCTTCCCTTGCTTGGTTCGTCCCGAATATACTGTGCGGTGCAAGCGCGTCAAGCGCCGCGAAAGAAAAATCGCGCATCGGTGAAAAAAGCACTTGCGGGGCGCGTGCGGGAGGCTTATGTGTTGTGGGCAGAGATGGAGATGCGGATGAGCGATAAGGTTGATGACGGTGGGCCGGCGTTTCCGCACACGGCACGGCTGGGCACCGGGCTCATGGGGGAGACTATCACAACGACTTACCATGGCATGACCCTCCGCGACTGGCTCGCCGGGCAGGCGTTGGCTGGGCTGACCGCACATTCTCATGAACATGATGCGACCGTTAGTGAGTTGGCGTTCGATGCCTATTGTCTCGCCGACGCCATGCTCAAGGCTCGCCGTTCGTGACCCCGGAAGATCAAGCGACGATCGCCGCCTTAGTGCGCCTGTTGCCGCCGCACGCCGCCAGTTGCAGCATTGAGCATAATCCTCACAAGGACAGTTATCAGTCGGTCTCTCAATTTCTTGAGCGGTTTCCGGTTGACGATGATGATTGTGGGGGTGCCGCCGCTAGGAAGGTCCTTGAGGATGGGGACGAGTTGTGGGTTATCCATTGGTATCCAAACACCCCGGTCGGATTTTACCATGTTTTCAGCGCAACCCTAGAGGGAGCGCTTTCTCTTGCCCACGCTATTGTGAGGGGCCAGTCGTGACCCGAGAGCTTGACGATCGCTGCCTGGGAGTCTTGGTCGCAAATAGGAAGCGTCATGGCGCTGGTTTATGTGCGCTTTGGACCTCTGATATTGCCTACGCACTATGGACAGAAACAAACAAGGTAGCTCGATCTTTGCGTCGTTTAGAACGACTTGGGGTTGTAAGGCGAGTGGTCAAGGGAGGGAAGGGGTGCCCAACTTCATGGGAGAGTATGCCATGAACGAACGCCAACTCAACGCCGCCTGCGCCCGAGCCGACGCCCGAACGCGCGCCACGGTGGAACACAACGACAGGCTGCGGGCTGTGTTCGACGCATTCCGCGCGACGCTGGACTCGATCGGTCAGCCTGACGTGCTGATGGTCGAGGGCTTCGACTGGCGCGACATCCACGCGATGCTGCGGGACATGACGCCGGACACGTCCGATGCTGCGCGCGAGGCGGTGTATGATCGGTATCTGGAGAGGGAGGTTACTTCGCTATGAGCGGATGGATCGTGTTTGGGCTTGTGACTGGCGCCGTGACAAACGTTATCGTGCTGGTGGTGATTGGAGCCTTGTTTGCCGAAAAGAGAATCAGGGACGCGACTGAGGGGGCGTTGGCCGCATCGTGGGCTTTTGTCACCATCCTCTCGATCGCCGCAACCGTAGGAGCCCTTTGGCCATGAAACCCACTGACCGCCTGCACTCTGCCCGCACGGGGCTTGAGGCGCTTCTTCGAGACGGCGCGCTCAACCGCTGCCGCCAGCACGTCCGGGATGACGTGCGCGCCGCCGTGGATCACATTCGCACGGCGCATATTGCTCTGACGACGCCTAGGTCGCTCGCGGTCGAAGTGGCCCTGTGGATCGCGGCGTTTGCTTTGGTCGGGGTTTCGGTCACTGCCGGATGGTTCTTTCGGGGGGCTTGGGGATGAATATCGGGTTCTTTGGCTTGCTTGGCCTGCTGTTCATCGGGCTCAAGCTGGGTGGCGTGATCGACTGGTCGTGGTGGCTAGTGCTTCTGCCGATCTACGGCGGTGTGGCGTTTATGCTGATCGTCATGGCATTCTTCGGACTGATCGGCGCGGGCGCGTTCGGCATTAGCGCGCTGTTGGATCGGCGTCGTGGCTATCGGCGGTTCCGCTCATGACCGCCGACTGGCGCCTAACCTCCGCCCTAACCGCGCTGCACGCCGGCATCGGCCGACTGCGCGAGGAGGACTCCGACGCGGCGATTGAACTCGGCTCTCTTGCCGAGGCTGAGGACGTGGACGAAGCGTGCCGGGCGATGGTTCGCGCGATCCAGGAGGCCGAGGACACTGCCGCCGCAACCAAGGCGCGCATGACCGAACTCTCTATCCGGGCCAAGCGGTTCGAGGCGCGCGCCGAACGGTATCGCGGTATCCTACTGTCGGCGATGGACGCGATGTCATGGCGCAAGCGCGAATGGCCCGAGGCTACCGTCACGATCCGCGCCCCGACGCCGGGCGTGGTTATCACGGACGCCGACGCCCTGCCGGAAGCCTACAAGCGCGTGAAGGTCGAGCCGGATAAGGGAGCCCTCCGCGCCGCACTTGGCCAGGGCGAAGTGATACCGGGCGCTGAGTTGGCGAACGGGATGCCATCTTTGATGATTCGAGGAAGCTAATGACCAACGCAGTCACCACCACGTCCAGCCGCACAATGCTGGAACCCAAGACGTTCGATGAAGCCATGCGCTTCGCTGGGATGCTGGCGAAGTCCACGATGATCCCGCGCGACTATCAGGGCAAGCCAGAGAACGTTCTGGTTGCAATCCAGTGGGGGCGCGAGGTCGGCCTTGGCCCGCTCCAGGCGCTACAGAACGTCGCCGTCATCAACGGTCGTCCGTCCATGTGGGGCGACGCCATGATGGCGCTTGTGCGCGGTTCCGGCCAGTGTGCAGCCGTCGTGGAGCGCACCGAAGGCGAGGGCGACAAGATGGTCGCGACGTGCGCCGTGCGCCGGAAGGACGACCCCAACGAGGTCGTGGCTACCTTTTCTGTGGATGACGCGAAGAAGGCCGGTCTGTGGGGAAAGTCTGGCCCGTGGCAGCAGTATCCCCGCCGGATGCTCCAACTCCGGGCGCGCGGCTTCGCTCTCCGCGATGCGTTCCCGGACGTGCTGCGCGGCATCGTGAGCGCCGAAGAGGCTCAGGACATTCCCGTCCCACCGGCGCAGCGCGTTGAACCCGGCCCCGTCATCGACGCCGTTGCCGAGCCCGCACCGCCGGAAGACATGCAGCGCAAGGGCGCTGACCGCTTGCTCGCCAGGATCGCGTCCATCGCGACTGACGACGAGATGCACGACTACGTGACCGATGCGCGAGTCCTGCCTTGGCTTGCTCGCCTCAAGGACCAGCGCCCCGAACTCTTCGCCGAGATCAAGGCCGCCGAGGCTGAGGCAAACGCGCGGCTGGCCGTGGCGCGCGGGGATGGGGAACTGCCGAAGGAGGTGGAGTGATGTTCGACTCCCGCCCCAACCCCGACGAGGACTGGATGTGGTTTCTCCCAGCGCTGGCTGCGTGGCTGCTTTATACGGTGGCAGTTGCGGCGATCGGTAGCGCGGTAACTTGGTGGGTGATGCGATGAGTGGGAAGACAGCATGGGTGGAGATACACGTTCCCACCAATGGACCTTGGAGCGTAGATCGCGTTGAGGTTACTGCGCATGATGGGTTCGGGATGACCATGAACGCCGAAGTTGTTTCTGTGCGGCCCGCCCTCCCCGACTTGTCGCCCGAGGCGCTGGCGGTGCTGGAGGCGGCGGCGCGGTTCGGGCGCGGCGAGTGTGACAGCACCATGCTCAAGCACGCCGCCCATGACTACGCCGCCACCCTGACCCCACCGGACCCGCTGGCGGAGGCGTGCGCCGCCTTGGCTGAGGCGCGTGAGCTTTTGAGCGCCGGACAATGGAGCACTCAACCCGATCCTCTGGCTCGCCTCTCCTCCGCGCTCGACCGCATGAAGAAGGACCCCGCGTGATGCGTGAGATCAAGGGCCACAAATCTCGCGGCGCAGGCGAGATCGAAGAGATCATTGCGAGCACCGGATCGTTCACGTTCCCCGACCTGCCGCACTGGCGTTACAGCAACACCAAAGCGGCTTGCCGCAAACTCAAAACCCTTGGCCTGACGAAGCTGATTAAGCGCAGCGATGTGCAAATTCACATCGGGCCGACTGACTTGTTTCTTGAGTGGCATGCGGCTCGAAAGTCGGGCGCAACCGCACTCGGCGCTGTTCGCTGGGCCAAAGACCGCATGAAGAAGGACCCCGCCCCATGATCCCCGCCCCCTTCATCGCCGAGGCGCGCGAGGCGTTTGACGAGGCATATCTGCGTGGCGATCCGCCAGCGCAGTCAGATACATGCTTCAAAGCCGCCCTCGCCGTCCTTTCCCGCCACTGGCCGGCGAGCGACGCGCCATCAGTCGACCTGACCGAAGACCAGTGGACACGGTTCCGCGAGTATCTGGACCGCAAGGGTTGGCGCTGCCCCGAAGGCTCCGACAACATGCGGGATATCCGAGCGGCATTCCGCGCCGCTCTTGCCACCCCCGCGCCGGCCCCAGCCGTCCGCGTCGTGCGGGTGGCGGTGGCGGAAAGTTTGCGCGGGTTGCCTTTTGTCGAGGTAACGGACGGCCCCGACGATGACGACGAAGCGTTCGACGCTTTGGCCAATCACCGAAACGCCCCCATCCGCCTCTGCATCGCCGAAATCCCTGTCCCCATCCGCGAAGTGCCGGTCGTGCAGGCGAGCGTGACGGGGGCGGGCACATGAAATGTCGAGACTGCGGCGAGGAGTTTGCGCCAGAAGAACGCTACGTCTTTCAGCGTTGCCCGCACTGTGGCGAATTTCAGTTGCTCGGCGGGAACCCGGCGCCCTCGCCGGAAGCCGTGCGGGCGCTGGTGGAGGCGGCGCGGGCGCTGATTGAAACGTCGCACCAGGACCCGAGGGGTTTTTTCGTCGTCGGTGAAGATGAGATTTGCGCCCTCAACGCCACCCTCACCCCCTTCCCGGCGCCCGAAGCGAAGGAGAGTGAGGGATGACGTTTGAGAACACCAAAAGAAAGCGTCGAGGTGCTTTCATGAACACTCAAAGGGAACGAACAATGTCTCCTCAGATATCTGCCCCCTGCATGACCCTGCACGACAAGGCCGTGGAAGCGGCTGCCGTGGCTCTTTTTCAGGATGTCAACCCCACCGACAATTGGGGCGCGGCGCACAGCTTTGTGCAAGAGAGTTTTGCCCATGACGCGCGAGCAGCCATCCGCGCCTACCTCGCCGCCATGGCCGCCGCCGGGAGCCAAGAGGCCGCCGCGTTGCTGGCGCAGATCGACGCCGCGCCGAGCCCGGAGGACAAGACATGAGTGATTATGCAATGCAGCACGTTGGAGCCGGCGCGCTTTTGAGCCAGGCAGAAGCAACGCAGCAAAGCGCCAAGTGGGATGCTGAACGGAAACGAGAGCGCGCGGCACACGCTCGTCGTGTCAAGAAAGAGCAGGCGCAACAACGTCGGATGGCTTCACTTGAGGCAGCGCTGCGAACGCCCGGCCTGACCGGGCACGCTGACGTGCTGACCGCCGCGCGAGCGTATTTGCGCTTTCTTGAAGCCGCCCCGAGCCCGGAGGAAGCCGATGAGCGATGATTTGACGCGGCGGATCAAGCGCATCATCTATCCCCCGCCCTTCCGAGACGGCGACGAGACGATCCGCGCCATCGCCGCGCTGATCGCCAAGGAGCGGGCGCGGGCGTTCGAGGAGGTGGTAGGAGCATTTAATTCTGTTGGCCACCTGATGAGCCGTGGAGAGATCATCGCCGCCATCCGCGCGCTGGCCAAGAAGGAGACGGCCGGGCGGCAACCCGACAACCTCGGCCACGTCACGCGGATCGTGGACGCGGCCACGCACGACGAGCGGTGCGACCGATGCGGCGCCACTGACGCACGCGGCGATGATCGCCTCACGCAGCCGTGCCCGATGGCCAAGAAGGAGACCCCCGATGGCCATTAAGCGCGTCCCGATGGAATGCACGATGTGCGGCGATACCAACGAATGCCCCGAATGTGACCCCGACGCCCCCGATCCAAATTGCAGCATGTGCGGCGGGTCGGGGGAATGCCCCGAGTGCGGCGGTGAGGAAGATTGGGAGGAAGACGATGGCGAGTGACCACATCACGGACGCGATGGTGGAGGCGGCGTTGGACACTTTTGTTGATGATTTGGGCACGAACTGGCGCAATCATCCATTGGCAAGTGACTACCGTAAATTCATGCGCGCCGCCCTCCTCGCCGCCGCGCGGGAGGCTTGGCAGCCAACGCACCGCCACCGCAAGGGCAGCCTCTACCGCGTGGTGACGCGCGGCCGGATCGAGGCCGACCTGACACCAGCCGTCATCTACGACGACGCCGAGGGTAACACGTGGGTGCGGCCGGCGTCCGAGTTTGATGATGGCAGGTTTGCCGCCCTCCCGCCGCCGGAGCCCTCCCATGACTGACCGCGAAGACGCGCTGCGTCTGATCGAGGATCGCGATGATCCACCACGATGCCAAGGGGTCAATCCATGGATGCGTTTTTTCGCTTGGATGCTTTGTGATGAGCCTCGCCGCCCGCTTCACCATTCGTGGCAATGTGTGCGGTGCGGAATGGTGTTCGATGACTGACCGCCCCCTATCGCCCGCCCGCCGGGCTGCGCTGCTGAGGCTGGCAGATGGGGCGGTGCGCATTACGCATCCCGATTTTGGCGACGGGCCAGAAGTCCGAGCCATGATTGACGAAGGGTTGATCGTGGTTGTCAGGCCGTTGCCCGAAACCGTCGCCTATCGACTGCAACTCACCCCCGCCGGCCTTTCCGCCGCGCGGGCGATCAGGGAGGGGAAGGATGGGTGAGGTAGCAGGTCCCCTCGCGTGGTTAGTTCTGTGGGTCGTCTCGGCGATATTTTTCCCGAGCGACATGCAGAGAGTTATAGCCATTATGGAGGAGGAACTCGACAATGACGAGTCATGACCTCCTCTCCCGCATCCAGTCCGCCGCCGAGGGCAGCGCGGAGCTAGACCGCGATGTGCTGTTGGCGTGCGGGTGGACGGATCGCGGCGCAACCCGCATCGCCTTTCGCTGGATTGATCCGGGGGGAGTGCGTCACAGCGTCAATCCCCGCCCCACGCAATCGTTGGATGACATTACGCGGATGATAGAGGCTGCGGGGATGGTGTGGGTAAGTCACGACGGCTACGCGGAGGTCGGCGTCGAAATCTATCAACCCGGATGCCCGTCAGCTATTCACAATGATCGCCGCCTCGCCCTGTGCATAGCGTTCCTTCGCGCGAGGGCGACGCCATGAGGCAGGCCACACCCGCGCAGTTGGTCCGTATCCTTCGCAAGAATGCCGCCGCGCTTCGGCAGCAGGCGGACCAGACCATCCCCGCGAATAAAGGCGCGTTGCTCCGCTTGGCCGCCGAAGCTGATGAGCGCGCAAACGCCATCGAGACAACCGGGATTGATCCGCTAGATCGGAGGGCGACGCCATGAGCGAGCCGTTGAAGTTGTGCGAGTGCGAATGGGCGCGAACGCCCATATCCGCACCGATACACTCGACCAGCGAGCGCGGCAGTCATCGCATTTCCTGCCCGTGCTGCCCCGCTTCTACCGCGTGGTATGCCACCGAGGCCGAAGCCATCTCCGCCTGGAACCGCCGCGCCCCGTTGCCGACCGTGACGCGGGAGGAGTTGATACACGCGATCCGAGATCACATCCGCGTCGATGCAACCGGCCTCGCACCCATGGTGGCAAGTGCATTCGTCATCGGCCAATCCGACGCCGCCGACGCCATCCTCGCCCTGCTGCGGGAGAAGGGGGTGGTGGGATGAGCGACGGCCCCGGAATACCGCATCCGCACACTGGCGGATATCTGCGCCATCCCCGCCGACCGACGGAAAGCGTTCGTCGCTGATCTGCTGATGTGGTTGGAAACGCGCGAGAGCTTCGCGGATCAGTTGAACGCCGTCTTGAAGGGGCCGCCGGAATATGCCGCCACGCCCATCCCGCCGTCAGTCTGGTTTACATGGGTTGATGATGGCGTCATCGGGCCGTCCGGCGTGCAGATCGAGATAGGGGGCGCACCATGACCCACACCCCACCCCTAACCATCCGCCGCACCGAGGAGCCCCTCCCCCCGCTCTACGCGATCCGCTGCGTCCGCTGGGCAGACGGCACGCCGGGCGAGGACGCATACCTCGGCGGATGGCTGACGGCCGAGGCGCGCGATGCGGCGATTTTGGCGCGGGGGTGGGTGGAAGACGCTTAGGCATCCCTCACATCAATCCAGCACTCCCCCCCGTCCTGCACCGCCGCCGTGATCTTGGCGAATAGGGGCTCGAACGCCATGCGGGATTGGCCGACTGAGTTGGTGCCTCGCGTCACGCCAGTAAGCAAACAACCCTCGGTATCGGCCGCCGTGTTCCCCGGATGGATGCGGATACCCTCGAACCCCGGCACGTCCACCAGCAGAGGAAGCGGGCGTTGGAAGCGGTTGGAAAACGTCACCACCACGCGATACCGCCCCGCCGGGATGGCCGTCTGACCGGGCACCTTGACGCCGGGCGGCCGCACCACGTCTTCACAAACGTAGCACTCGTGGACGCCATCGCAGAACAGTTCGCCGATGGTCGCGCCGTCGTGGCTGGGCTGGCGTTGGAGGAGGAGGTTCATGGCGCCGTCACCATGGACCGACCAAGCGTGGCCACGATCGCGCGGAAAGTATGGTCCTTCACCTTTTGCTCAAAAGGCAACACGTCATACGGCACGATGCAAGGATGCGTTTTCATGTCCGCATCCTTCTTGTCGCCATAAACCCAGCCGGCGGCGATCTTGTCCGCCATCCATGCGTCATGCTGTGCTGATGCCGGCGCGTTCGGATTGGCAAGCGCGAACTGCACGCCGGCCATGGCGCTATCGCGTTGCCATTGTTCGGCGTCGGCCCAGGGCCGTTGCGAAAAATCGCCCGCCGCTTCGCATATGGCGCGGTTCACCTCATGGCAAACGCACGCGATATGCTGAATATCAAGTTCGTTCATGGTGCTTCCTTGGGTTGTGGTATATGAACGTGGTCACTTCGGCGCAAATCTCAGATGCTGCCACCACCAATCGGCTCCGCCATCAAGGTAGTGATGTTTGTGGATGTGCCGCTTCCATACTCGCCGAAGCCAGACAAACCCGGCATCAACGGTGAAAGTCGGCAACCAAGCGAACGCCTTGATCCATGGCCCCTTGGGATCGCCGAACAAGGGCGCATATGGGTCTGGCCTCACTTCGGCGCACTCTGCCAAAGCATCTTGTCTTTCTCCTGCGAGCCGCGCGACGAGCCGAAATAGTATTGCAGAACCGCACCAAGCGCACCGCCGAGCGTGCCGATCATCAGGTTGAGAGCGGTCGCGTTGGCTGCTGGCACATCCCGGAACGCCATCACGCCGAGCAGGCTAAAGAACCCCATGACCACCCCGGCGGCAATCATGGCCGGTGTGTGATCCCGAACCGCGATCTCTCGCCCCCGCGCGTTGGCCAAGTCCTCGTAGCCAAGCTGGCTCTCCTGCACGTCCAACTGCCGCATCGCGACCTTGAAGTCGTTGTCAGCCTTCCGCAGCGCCGCCAACTGTTCCGGCGTGGCGTTCTGAATGGCCGTTGCGATCTGATCCTGCGGGGTCCCCGAAGGAAGCCCAAGCGCATCGCACACGAACTGCACCGCCTGACCTGCCAGCGGTCCACCTGCGGCGCGAGCGAGCGTCGGCGCGATGATCCCCAGAGCGCCCTTCGCGAAGTCGATGAAGTCTGCCATGTCCCCTCCTAACCAGCCGTAGCCGTAGAGCCCTTCTCCAACTGAGAACGCCGCCAGATCGACGCCACCTGATTCTGCAATTCCTTGAGTGCGTTCTCTAGCGACAGCAGCCGCCCTTGCGTCTCGCCCTCAGTCTTGGCCGACTGCCGGCGGTATGCCTCGCTCTCCTTGACCGCGACGGACGCCTCGTTGCGAATGTCCGTGATCTGCGAGCGCAGTTCTCGGAATCCGGCCTGCATGTCCCGCACGCCGTCGCGCATGTTCACGAGTTCAATTGCGATCCACCCTAAGAGCGCCAACGTCCCTGGCAGGACGAACGCGCGAATGAACCGCAAAGCCCCAACACTGTCGATCGTGTCTGCCAGGGTTTGTCGCATGGCTTCGTCCCCCTCAGCCGGGTCCGCCAGCGCCCTCGGAACCGCCACTGCCGGTGTTGCCGGCCTGCTGGCTTCCAGGGTTGGGGTTGTTGGGGTCGTTGATGTCATTCCCCGGTTGCGTCCCGTCGTTCTGGCCCGTGCCAGTGGCGTCACCCAAGGCGCCGCCTGTTTCAGTTCCCGACATTGTGAACACTCCTTATCAACGCACCGTGAAACGAACGTGAAAACAGCCTTGGTGCGGGTGGCCGTTAGAGAGAAAATGAGGTAACATGAGGCGCGAAGTCTATCAGCGCCTTGCCGAGCGTCAGGGCAATCGCGCCGACGATGATGATTTTGACGATCATGCGTTTCTCCATCGCACTACACGGGGGAAGAACGACGAGGCCGGGGCGCGCGGGAGCCCGATCTTTTGGGGCGCGAACGGCCGCCACGGGGTAGAGTATAGCTGCCACACCTCCGATTGGGTCAGGGTGCGCGACCACATGCGGATGTCCTGCATGTAGCCGGTATTCCAGAGCGAAGCAGCGCCTCGGGACATGACGTAGAGCGTCGAGTTGGCGAACGTGCCAGTCGTTGTCGTGTCCGTCCCGAACCGGGTTGTAAGGGTCTGCGCGATGCCATTGATATAGACTGCGACGATCTTCCCGACGCCGGAGATCGTGTAGTCATAAACGACAGCCCAATGGTTCCAAACGGCGGCGGTTGGCTGCGGGAACGTTACGTCAACGAAAATGCCGGCCGCCAGCGTCGATTTGCAGGCCATCTCAACCGTGCCAGGGAACCCACCGCTATTGGGGTCGATCATGAAGCCGCCCAGCGTGGCGCCGAACATATTCGGCGTGAACTCCATAAACATATTGTCGCCGGAGCCGTTGGTGGTGTTCACACCCCAGAACGAAACGCTTAACTTGTTGTAACTGGTCAGGTTCAGCGCAACGGAAAGCGCATTGTTGGAGCCGTTGAACGACAACTGCTTGCCAGATCGCTTCCACGAGGTCCATGTCGGCGGCGTCGCGGTCAACGCCATGTCGGCGCCCTTCGCAATCAGATTACGACCGTATAGGCCGCCGCCATCCGTCAGAGGCCATGCATGAATTAGCCCTGTGGCAAGCGGGTCCGTCCAATCCACTTTCGAGGATGGGAGCGGCGGATAAGCCCCGAACCTGCTACGGCGGAACGGCATGGGTTACGAGTTGGTGTAGTAGACGCCGGTGTATTCGGCGAAGCAGTTGGAGGAAGACGAGTCCGTGTTCTGGCCTGTGTAGTTGCGCAGAACGAAGCCCCACTTGTAGGGCATCACGCCGCCAAAAAACTGCGCAATCGGGATCACCGCGCGATACGTCGTGCTGGTTGATGGGCACGCGAGCACGACTGGGCCGAGTAGGTTTGTCGGGCTATCAATCGTCACCGCCCCATCCGTGCCGACGCTTTCCGCCGAGGATGCGTTGTAGATGCTGTCCGCGCCTGCGCCGAAGATATAGATGTAGCACGCCTTGTCGTTCGCGAGCGCCGACGCCGACGTTTTGATTGAGATCGTCAGCAGCGCATCGACATACAGATTGCTCGAATTGTCGATGGCCGTGCAGCCGCGCCCCGCCGTCGCCGATGACGCCAGACTAGTGAGCGTGCATGTGATCGCGGTATTCGAGCCGAAGCTGATTTTGTCAGTCGTGGTAGCCATTAGACCATTACCTCCGCGACTTCATCGGCGGTCACAGCATTGGGCGCCTCGGCAATACCCATCCACACGTCCACAATCCGAGGGTGGCGCGAGACCGATGCGCTAGTCCCTTGGGTCAGGGCAAGGATAGCATCCCGAGATGCAGCAGACAGCGCACCGGCTGCAACAAGTGCCGCCATGGCCTGTTCGGCAGCTTCCAGAATGTCCGGCTGGTCGGTTTCAATGACCACGAACCGCTCCAGCATCCGGGCGAACGACCATGCTGCGGCTGCAATCGGTGTGTCGCCGGCTGCAAGTTTGTTGATGGCGTAGAGTTCGCTAGTCGGAACAACAATCCGCTGCACGGCCGCCGATGTGACGCCGATGCGGATGGGCGAGCCCTCGGTAACGGTCGGCGCATTGAGGCTGGACGCGATAGCCGACGCGCTCATCCCTTTGTATTCCGCCGCGCCAACCTCTGCGCGCAAGGCGGCTCGCGCGTCGTCGTTCAAGGGCGCCCGTGCTGATGTGTCGCTCATGGAACCTTCACCGTGAAAAAGACGGAGCCGCCAGCCGCCGCCGTGCCGCCGACCACAAGCCAAAGATGCTGGCCTGCTGATAGCGTGTTCGCAGCCGTCGCCGTACCGATAGTGTCAACCGTCGTGCTGTTCGATGTGATCGAAGACAGTCCCGTGATCGCCGTATAGGTCCCCGGCGCACCAATGGCCCCGCTATACGTGATCGTGCCGCTGGCAACGTGCGCGTAAGAGTTCAGCACCGTTCCGCCATTGATGAATGGTCCGAGGTCATATGTCCCCAGCGGCAGCGTGTTCACAAGATCGTTTGAGAGCCCGAGCACAATCGTATTGCTCGGAACAATCGTTCCCGACGTGATCGTCCAGCCGGTCGGCAAAACTGCCCCGGTCGGCGCCGCACCCGCCCCGCCGCCGATGACGACGGAGTTAGCGGCAAGTGCCCCGGACGAAAGCCAAGACGTTCCGCTATTGAAGTAGGGGATGCCGCCAGACGTGCCTGCGACCGTGAGCGCGAGCGTGCCGCTGGTTGTGATCGGCGAGCCGGAGACGGAGATGATGCCGCCAGTGAACGTCTCCGCCACGCTGCTGACCGTGCCGACTGCCGTTCCGTTGACGTAGAACCCACCAGACGCATTGACCTTGCCGTAGCCGAGTGCGCCGCCAGTAGGCGCCCCAACCTCGTAACCGTCCGGCCCCTTGAACGCGAGGGAGTCATAGACGGTCATCTCGCCAGTCGGAACGCCATCGACGGCAAGCCGCCCGCGTATCGCGGTCGATGCGTTGGTGCCGACCGACCACTGCAACTGAGCGCGCGTGTCGTCCGACGTGATGAACAGCGGGCCTTCAATCAGCGAGATGATCGAATACGCGGTGCCGACCGTTGGGGCGCCCGTGAACGTCGCGGCGGAGCCCTGCAAGGACCCGACTGTCGCCGTCTTTGTCGATCCGTTGTAGGCGGTGATCTGCCGCGTTTCGCCGCTGATGACTAGCGCGCCGCCCGTGTAGTAGTCGTTGGTTGCGGAAGCGCCCGCGTCCAGTACGATCGCCGATGTAGTCGAGCCGGTGCCGACCGTGCTGTTGCGGCGGTTATCCGTCCGCGAGTCAATCAGAATATCGGTGCCGCCGGTCGAAAGCTGCTTGATGTCGAACGAAAGCGACTGGCCGGAATAGATCGAGATGCCGTTGCCCGCACCCGCGCCGAAAATCCGCAAGTCCGTGAAGGCGCAATAGGCCGGAATGCCGCTTGTCGTCGTCCCGTAGAACGCAATCCCGGAGTATCCAGCGGGGGGCGAAATGACGGAAAGGCTAACAAAGTCAATCTTCTGGATCGACTGGAATGTGGTGGTCGGAGAGCCGAACTTGATGAGGTCGGAGTTGGCAACCGCCTGATCCGAGCCTTCATACTCAATTCGGCAAGACGTGACTTTGATCGTCTTCGCCTGCTTAAACCAGAAGACGCCACCCTGCGGGCCGATGAAGGCGCATTCGACAAACTGCGTCTCGTTGGTGGCGTTGCCGGATGTGGCGGCATCAAGAATGATCTGCGGTTGCGAAGTGGTGCCGCAGGATCGCGTCATCACGTTGCGAACCATGCTTTCGCGGAGGTATGCCCGCGAGGTCGCGTCCGTGTATCCGCTAGTGAGGACGCCGGCCATGTTTTCGACCAGCATGTCTTCGAGCCACAGCCCGTCAACGCGGTCGTAGCAGCGGACGGCATCGGGCCGAACCGTCGTGGATTGGTTGCCGCCGATAGCCATAAGCGCGATGCGGAGCCGGTTCGTCAGGCTCGACGTGGTGTAGATCGGCCCGGAAATGTCAAACTGCCCAGCGCTAGGAAACAAGTTCTTCGGCGCCAACACCCATGCGCCCGTGTAGCCCTCCGTCACCTGGATGCGGGAAGACGCAGGCCCGTCGCCGAAAATGTCGCCCGCCCGCGTGATTTTGGGCAGGCCAGAACCCGAGAACAGGCCGTAGATGCCCGCCGGCAGTCGCGCCGAGACCTGCGACGTGGAAGCGTTGAAGGCATTAAGCCAATCAGATAGCGCCGTGAAGTTGTCGGTGCCGTATTGGAATTTGCCCGTCCGTGTCCAAGAAATAGTGAACGTCGCGCCAGTGCCGCCAGTCGGGCTAGATGCGCCTGTGGCGACGGGATCAGTCGGCACAACGGTGTAATCACCATCCACCGAAGGCGCCGCCGCCATCACGTCCATGTTTGCGCTGATCGTGGCGCCAGTCACCCCGCTGCCGGTTATGGTGATCGGAATGGCCGAAAGCGTGCCGGGATTGGTCGTGAAGACGCCATTGCGGGTGACAAGAACGGAAGTCACTCCGCCGCCGGAAACGACGCAGGTTCCCTTTGCGGGGGCGCCGACGCCCGCACTCGTCTCCCAGCGATACCGCCCGTCCGTGCCGCCAGAACCGGCCGCAGATATCGCAACCGACGACGCGCGAATTTGCGTCTTCACCACAGTCAGAACCGTGGTGGTCGCGGCGGTGCCGCCCGTTACGGTCATCGTATCGCCGGGCGCGTAGTTGCCGGACGAACCGGCATCCACCACCGTCGCCGTGTTGGCGTAGTAGTTGGAGCCAATCGCATTCGTCGCTGGGCTAGTCAGGACCACTGTGCCGCTGTTGATGACGGACGAGATCGTCGTCAGCAGCGGCGCGCTCCCGACGCCGAGCGCATCGGAAACCTCAATCGGCTTGTTCAGATCGCCCGCAACAAACGGATTGGACGGACAGACCAGCGTATCCGGGGCGCCAAGCGTGATCGTGCCGTCCTGATACTGCACACAATCACCGACCGCGCCGTAATCCGCCACCGCGTCGAGATAGGCCGCCGGGCCGGTCGGGCCAGTCGGACCAGTCGGGCCGCCAGAAGGGCCTGTCGGCCCCTGCGGACCCTGCGGCCCAAAGCCGCCAGTCGCCGACTTGACGATCAGGTTCGCCCGCAGCAGCGTAATGCTATTGGATGCCTGATTGGTCTGCGCGCAAATGTCAATCGTATCGCCGGCCGTGAACGCCGCAACAAACTGCCACGCCGTCGTCACCGGGCTCGTCGGCACACGGTCAGTCGCGCGGTTGTTCCCCAGCGCGGTGCCGTTCTTTTGCACGCCATAGATGACGTTCGACGTGGCGCTGCCAGACGTGGCCGAAAGCGAGACCTCGACTTCGTATGTGCCAGAGTTGGTGACAATCAGGCTGTCCGTCGAGAACGTGAAGCCATTCACGGTCCCCGTTACCCAACCGTTCGTCAACTTGTAGTCGGTGTTCGCCGACGGCATCGACACGGCGCTAGTGGTCGTGTTGACACGCATCTCGCCGATGTAGGTCGGGTTTGTCGCCTGAATGTAGGCATTCACCTCCGTCATGGAGGCGTTGTAGTTGGTCGGATCGCCCGACCTGACGACGGGGACCACATCGGAAGCCACGAGGCTCCCGATGTCGGTCATCGCGGAGATTTTCTCGTTGGCCATCAGCCGTTACTCCGGCGCCCCGACCATTCGGCAGGTCGTCTCACCGACCCCGGTGACTTCCAGTCCCCCGTTCACCGTGTCGGCCTTCACGTCCAAAAAGGCATTCCCGGATCGCTCGAACTCGCGCCAAGTGGTTGTCTCGGCCCCGTCGCCACGTGAGTAGACGCCCCACACAACCGCGCCCTGCCCCGTGCTGTTCGACGCGATCAGCATGACGGCGCGGGTGAAGTTGTCCGGGATGTTGAACGTATTCCACCCGTTCGGCGGTCCACGGTCGGCGGTCAGGCGGCCGTTCGTCCCGTAGAGCGTGCGGCCCTTGACGGTGGGCGGGACGTAGGCCGGACCCGGAGGACCGGGAATGCCTGGCTCCCCTTGCTCGCCCTTCTCGCCGGGCGGCCCGGCCTCGCCTCGCTCGCCCTTCTCGCCGGTGTCACCCTTCTCGCCAGTCGGGCCGGGCGGCCCCTGTTCACCCTGCGGCCCCCGGTCGCCGGTGTCACCCTTCTCGCCGCGCTCGCCAGGCGGTCCTTGCTCACCCTGCAAGCCCCGGTCGCCGGGATCGCCCTTCTCGCCTTTCTCCCCACGCTCGCCGGGCGCCCCCTGCTCGCCGGCCGGCCCGGCGGGACCGCGCTCACCCCGGTCGCCCTTGGCGCCCTTCGGGCCGTCCGCGCCGACCATGCCGCGTTCGCCGCGCTCGCCCTGCTCACCGCGCTCGCCGGGAGGCCCCGGAGGACCTTCCGGCCCAACCGGGCCACGGTCGCCGATGTCGCCCTTCGGCCCCTTGGTCGGGTCGCCCTGTTCGGCCGACGGGATCAGGCTGAAACTCATGGCGCGATCTCCAGAAGGACCAGGCCGGAGCCGTCCTCCAACTCGATGAACCCGGAGCCGTCTTCCAGTTCGATGTAGAATGTCTCGCCGCCCCCGCTGGCCGTTGGGAGCGACACGCCCATCCGCACGCCGGAATTGCCTGGCGAGCCGCCCAACCCGAAGTTGAGACTGAGGTCAAACGTGGACGGGTTGTCGGACATGCTCAGGAAGTCGTGATGGTGTTGTAGGCGTTGGCGACGACGGCGGTGCCGACGGTGTACTTGGTGCAGGCGAACGGCAGGATGTTGGTGCCGAGCGCGAGATAGGCCACGGCGGTCGAGCCATCCGCGAACGTGAACGTGCAGGTCCCCGCCGTGGTGGCGTAGAGCATGATGCCCTGCCGCCAACCGTTGGTCGCCGTAGTGTCGTTGGTCAGCGCCTCGACCCCCTGGATGGGCGCTCCGGCCGACATGGGGTGGCCAATGAGTGAGTAGGTCACGACGGTGATCTCCTGTCCCTAGTGGTATACATGGCGGGGGGATACCCCCGCAACTAGACGTTTCTCAGCGTGATCAGGCGCAGATAGCAGATCGCCCAGAATGTGTCGGTGTTGCCGGTGGGCGGGGTGTAAGACACGTTGAAGCCGCCGTTGGTGGTGTCCGCCGTGATCGTCGGGTTGGCCGCCAGCGTGAACGGACTGGCCGAGGCCGGGCCTGCGGTGATGCCGCCGCCGTTGAGCGTCACAGTCGTGCTTGCCGCGTTGGCAGCGCGCTCGATCAAAGACTGATCCACGTAGAACGTCGCGGACTTGTTGGTGGTGATGTCGAAGATCAGGATTTCGGCCGTGAAGGACGCCGCCGAATTGTTCGCCAGGTTGGCGATACTAGTCGAGGACGCCGACCCGCCATCGGCCGTCAGACGAACAGCAGTCGCGCCGGTCGTCGTGGCGTAGAGCATGTATTCTTCGATCTGGCTTGGCCCGCTCTTGAGCGCGTTGCCGGTGATGTTGCCAGTCGAACGGGCGAGCGCGCCCTTGTTGCCGTGGTCGGTGGCGTTGTAGCCGAACGTATATGAGTTGGCGCCGCTGGCCGCTCCATTCCACCCGAACCCGCCAGCGAAGGCCCCGGTGATGTTGTTGCCCTTGCCAAAGGCCATCGCCGTCGAGCCGGTCTGCACGACGTTGCTGTTGCCAACCGCGATGGAGTCCGTGGTGGCGGCGGTGTTGTTGTAGCCGAACGTGACCGAGGTCGTACCGCTCGACGTGTTGGAACTGCCGAACGAGACCGAGGTCCCGCCCGATGCGGTGTTGCCGTCGCCGAATGCCGTCGAGGCGTTGCCCGACGCGGTGTTCGACCGGCCGAACGCCCACGCGCCGAACGCGCCCCCGGACGCGGCGTTGCCATAGCCGATGGCCGAGCCCTGCGTGCCCGACGCCACGTTGCCCGCGCCGAACGCGGATGACGTGGTGCCGCTGGCTACCTGCGTCGCGGCAAAGCGGATGGTCTGGAAATCCAGCGCATTCGCGCCTCGCGCGTTGCCTCCGATTGCCGCCGTGGGGATGCTTGGCACCCAGTTCGATACGGCGCTGCTCGCCAGTGTGTAGAGCGCGGGATGCGGCAGGACGAGGTAGTTGGTCCCGTTCGACACGATCCGCGCGCCGAACCCGGTCATCAGATAGAACGCCGTCGAGCCCCCGATGGTCGAGGTTGTCGGGGTGATGGTGACTAGCCCAGTGCCAATGTTTTGCACATCGGTGTAGTAGCCATCGAGGAAGTTCCCACCCCCGCCCGCCTGCGGCAACGTGACCGCGATGGCCGACGCATTGGAGAAGGTGACGAGCTTGCCGTTGTCCGTCGTCAGGATCGTGTAGGTCGTGCCGGTCTGCGCGTTGGTCGTCTCGGCGGTTGGCCCGGTCGCGCCTTGCGCCCCTTGGGCACCTTGCGCTCCCTGAGCACCTTGCGAGCCTGTCGCGCCAGTTGCGCCCGCCGCTCCTTGGGCGCCTTGGGCGCCCGTTGCACCTTGCGCGCCCGCCGCTCCTTGGGCGCCTTGGGCGCCTTGGGCGCCCGTCGCGCCCGTCGCGCCCGTCGCGCCTGTGGGGCCACTCGGAACGGCGGCGGCGATGGTGCCGTCGTTCACCACGAGGCCCGCCCCGACCTCGATGACCACTCCCGCCGACCAATCCTGTTGGATGTTCCTCGGCATCAGAAGCTCGACAGCGCAACGCGCTTCCAAGTGTTTGTGCCCGTCGCGATGTAGAGATACGACGAATCCCAGGCATACGAACCAACTAAACCAGAGGCGCCTGCCGAAGTCGGGGCGTTGCCAGAGGATTGCACCAGCCGACCGGCCAGGAAAATGCGATCCTCAAACGTTGCAATTCCTGTGACGTATGTCGTCGAACCAAAAGTCGCCGCCCCGGTGACGGACGCTGCCCCGCCAATCGTGGCCGCGCCGCTGATGTTGGCCGTGGACCCAAACGTAGCCGCGCCCGTCACAGATGCCGCGCCACCGATAGTCGCGGCGCCGCTGATATTGGCCGTCGATCCAAAACTGGCCGCGCCGCTCACGCTGGCCGCCCCGGTGATCGTCGTGGCGCCGACAAGCTGGATCGATCCCGCCGTCCCGCCGCCACTACCAGCACTTCCGGCCGTAATGACGACGCTGCCGCCATTGCCGACATTGCCAAGCCCGGACACGCTGCCGCCCGAAATGGATACCCCGGCCGCGTTGCCGTTCAACACCGACGCAGAACCGCCCGTAATCGCGATGCCGCCCGCAGTGCCGGCAACACCTGCCGTCGCCGAGCCGCCGGCCAGATTGACAGAACCGCCCGTCCCGCCTGCCGTGGCCGCCTTGCCGACGACATCAAGCGAACTATCGCCGCCCGTAACGGCGCTGACCGTCGCGGAGCCTGTGACTACAAGATCAATGAATTGAGCATTGAGCAGCGCCGTCGTGATCTGCTGATAGACCACATATTGCCCGCTCGCGCTCGCAACCGCCGCCCCCGTGTGCTTGTAGCCATTCATCGGCAGGTTCGCGCTCGGCTGCCCCTGGCCATCCCGCGTCAGCGTGTTGCCAAAGCCCGCCGTCGCTACGGTGTCGAACTGACTATCCATCCGCGACGCCGTGATCGGAATGCCCGCAGCCGCATCCGCGACCCAGCTATACGGGAGAGTGAAAGTGCCTGAACCGTTCCAGCCGGCCATGTGTTACCTCTGCGGGGAAATGCGCAACGGAGGAGGTGCGCGATCATTAGAAATGGCGTTACCTGTAACTGCCGCGCTACTCAAGCGCGGCATAGCGAATTGGAACCCATTGGGGTTCATGGACGATTCGATGGCCCTCTCTGCCAAAGTGCGCGATCGCAAAAGCGATTGAGCCAGCCTATTCACTCCCATTGCGCCGCCGAGCCCGGCCGTCGTCCCTGCAATAGTGACGCCGAGCGGAACGCCAGTCTGTTGCGTCGTGGCCAAAGCAGCGGCCAAAGCAGCGATCTCGCCCCCTACACCGCGAATGCCTTGGTTGATGAGGTTGCGCTGTCCTGTGCCGCTGTCAGGTGGCTCCTTCAAAAAACGCTGCCCGATTCGAGCAAGATCGTTCAACGGAACGTCGCCAATATCAGCCCGCGCCGCGTTCGTGTAGGACTTGTTCACCGCCTGCCGGAGCGCAATCGGGTCAATGTCGCCGGTAGAAGCCCGCGCTCCGCCGACAACATCCCCCCGAACAGTAAGTGGCTCAATCGTTGCCTCAGCCTTCCATTCGCGTCTAGCCTGCTTCAACGCGGCGAGATCATCAGGATGGGCATTGCGCTGTAGGTTGTCGTCAAGCACTTCACGAAGACGCACGCCGTAGTGCTTAATGTTTGGATCGGGCGATCGTGCCATGTCGCTCAACGGAGTGCCAAAGCGCGTCAAACTCTGGTAAGCCTCACCACTGATATTGCCGCCGTTTTGAGCCGCTGTGTTGATGATGTTCATAGCCTGCCGTTCTACGGCAGGGGGAACGTCCGCTCCTGAGTTCATTTTTGCGTGGTCGATTACGTCCTGCAACTCTTGCAAGAACGTATTGTTCATGGGAATGGTAGTGCGGTTGGCAACGTCGTCCATGACGGCGCCAATCCGCGCCCGATTTTGCGACAACGCTTCTGGAGTTGACACATCGGCGTCAATCCCCGCCTGCTTTAGCACCGCTCGATTCCACGACGACCGCTGGTTTTCTGCAAACTTATCCGCGCCACTCATAGGCCAACGACCGCCCTCCGACGTTAGGAATCGGACGAGGCGGTTGTTCGACAGTTGACCGGCACCAAGAGGAATGTCGTAGTCACGCAAAGCGGACTGCGCTAACCTCGCTTCCTCAAGCGGCAATGTTCCTCCAGCGCGAGGAAGGAAACGATTGCCGATGGCCCCGGCACCATACGCGCCAAGCGTGTTCCCGATCAGCGCTGCCGCTAGAGGGGAACCAGGGAACCGCTCTACCGCCTCTCCCCCCACGGCGGCACCGACCGCGCCAGGAAGAAGCGCGCGAGCGGGACCAGTGACGCCACCAGCAAGACCCGTTGCTGCGTCCAAAGCTCGACGCCCGGCCCAAGACTCGGGCTGATATTCAGTGCCCCTGGTGGCGTTATAGATCGTGTCTTTTGCCGTTTCAAAATCAGAGAAAATCGGCTTGTTGGCCGGGCCGCGCGCCGACTCTATCGCTCGTTTCGTGCCAAGATCGGCGCCGGCAAGAGACCCCGCATAATCAATCCCCTGCGCCGCTAGGTTGGGAAGCGAACCGAGCCCAGCAAGCAAATTTGCCCCCGCTGTCCCGGCAAAGCGCGCTGCATCCTTTACCCAAGAACCAGACGGGCCGGAAATCGCGTGCGACGGCGCCGGCCGGTTGTCCGGGAACAACTGCTGCGGCATCGGGCCGCCAACTTCGCCAGCGGCGGCTGCTGGCTCAGGAATGCCCCATTGGGCTTTGGCGCGCGTTTCAACGTCACCCTTGGATGTGACCGCCGGCACGGCGCCGAGGAACCGATCCAAGAACGAAGGCCCCTGTTCAACTTGCTTAGGCGCAACAGGCGCCGTCGCTTGCGGTTGCGTCTCGGTCGCCAGATAACGATCTACAAACGACCCGCTCATTTTCTCGCCGCAGCAGCCTTCCACTGCGCGTCAAACTCTTCAGGAGAAATGCCCTCAGCAGCGGCGGCATCACGCCCTTCATGATAGAATTTTACGCCTCCGGCGCCACGCAGCGTCATGGGGACATCGCGGATAAAGCGCGTCCACGCGCCCTGCGCGCCGTCGTAAGTTTTGTTCTGCGCATACCACTTTTCGTAGAAATCAGCGCGTTCCATCTGCCGCATGGCCGCACTTTCGACCATCCGCATGAGCAGGTCATTCGCTTCCATCGTGTTCGTGGCCTTAGCGAACTGCTCGCGCATACGCGCCGCGTCGCCCTCAGTCTGAACGCCCTTCTGCCGGAGTTGCTCTCCGAGAACGATGGCCGACAAAGCGCCGTTGAATGCCTGAAGCGTCTGTGCATCGCGCACCCGAGTCGTGTCTTTTACGCCGAGAGCATCTAGCACAGACCCAATCAATTCCTTGGCAGGCGCAAGGCGGCTTGTTTCAGCGCCGATGTTGCGAAGTTGCCGAACTTGATCGATGGTAGAAGCCGCCACGTCGGCTTGATCACGCAGCGCCGCCGCCTGCTTGGCAAGCGTCTGCCCACGCTCCGTCGCCTCTGCGTTGGGGCCGCGCTGGTCCACAGTCACCATCGGCCCCGGCGTCGGGGCCGATTGTCCAATCGCCGAATCACGCGAGGCATACACCCAACGAGGGTTGCCCTTTTCATCCACGCCATTCTGCACAACAACGGGTTGCTGCGTGCGATCTTCATTACGCACCAGAACGCGACCACTTGCGTCCACCAATGCGCCGCCGGGCGAAAGAGAGTGCGTCTGCGGCTTCTCCATACCCAACTTGGCATACATATCCGCCTGCGCCTTATATGCAGGGGCCTGCGTCTTGATGAACGGATTGGTCGAAGCCTCTGCCGCTTGGTAGCGACGCAGGTATTCTTGGGCCAGCGCCATATACTGCCCGGACTGCGGATCGGCACGAGGAGCGCCACCCTGCGGCATTCCGCCGCCGCCATCCCAAGCGCGATACGGCGCAGCAACTTGGCCGGCCGTCTGTTGCGCCAACTGCGGGTTAGCCTTCAAATAGGCCGCAGCCTGTTCGGGCGGCAAACTCGTCTGAATGATTGAAGCGGCTGAGGCGTTCGGGTCCGCTTTCCACATCGCGGCGGCAACACCAGGGCCGAGAAAGTGTGCAAGCCCCTTAGCTCCGTTGGTCGGCTGAACGCCGGCCGACTGCAACACAGGAGCATTCTGCGCCCCATACCATTCAATCGCATCACGCGCGATGGCCGGATCGTTTCGGGCAGCCAAAACCTGCTGCGGGTCCATTCCCTGAAACCGCTGAGGATTGGCCTGCGCAAACTGCATCCACGTCCCGTTGGTGAACTGCCCGATGCCGTTGGCAGAAGACATGGGGTTCTGACCGCGCCCCTCGCGCTGGTCGATCAGGTCTGTATAACCACCGCCAGTCGTAGGCACCGGCAACGACTGAGGCTGCCCACCCTGCGGCACGCTTCCACCCATAGGCAGATCGCCCGGCCCATCTTCGTTGCCGTATTGGAGGAAGTTTTTGGCCTTCCTCTGCATTGTTTCGCCTTCGGCCTTAATCTCATTCTCAGCGCCGCTCGCCATCTTCGTCCCGACGTAAGCGTTCGCCAGCCGGGCCAGCGCCTGCCAGGGCGACGCGGGCGCAACCGAAGACGCCTCCTGCGCCATGTCCAGCCCCGCCTGCTGACGCCGGATAGCCGTCGCAAGAGCCGGATTGGAGAGATACAGCGAGGTTAGCGAGTTGCTCATCGGCCAAACCACCCACGGATCGCCGCGCTACCGAGGCCGGCCAAGCCGCCGAACATCGAGTTCTGCGAGCCCAACTGTGCGTTGTAAGCGTTCATCGCCTGCTGGTTGGCCGCGTTCGTCGCCCCGATCACATCCGTGTTCGCCACGTTGATCGCGCTCGGCTGCGTGATCGGCTGCGTCGGCGAGGACGGAGACGCACCAAAGAGCGCTTGAAGGTTCTGCAACGGATTGGTCTGCGCCAACTGCTGCTGCGCTAGGTTTTGCTGCTGACCAGCAAGCGCCATGTTAAACAGATTGCCAGCCGCCGAAGTGCCGTTCGCAATCGCCCCCTGCTGCGCCGCATCATAAGCCTGCGTGCGCGCATTGTTGAAGTTGCTCATCGCATTCGAGTAGGCTTCCGAGCCCACCGGAATACCCTGCCGCGAAAGTTGGTCCTCCAACTGGCGCTGCTGCGTCTGCCACTGCGGATCAAGGAAACCCTTGGCCTTGGCAAAGGTCGCGTCGGCCGCCCGGTCGCTCAACTGCTGCGGCGTCGAGTTCAAAAGCCCGGACTGCGCAGTGTTGAAGTCCAGCGGGTTGCTCAACGAATACGCCGCGCCGCGAGAGAGCGTGTCGGCAGTCGGCATCAGGTTCGCCGCGACCGTCTGCTGGCCACTGAGAATCGTCTGGCCCAAAGGCGACAAGGCCGTCGTCTGCGTATAGCGTGGAACGACCTGACCATCCGGCGTCGTGTAGGTGCCCGTCGTATCGTAGCTGACGCTACCATACGGAGTCACCTGATTCATGTAGTTCAGCGCGGCATTGGCCGCCGCCGTATTGACGTTCGCGCGTCCCTGCGCTGCTGCGGTTACGTTCGGGTCAGCAACCGAGGGAACGTCTGGAGAGCCCTTTGACATCGCCTTCCTCTGACAACCACCGGGCCGCGCGAGCCTTCAGTAGTCCGTAAGATACGGCATCACCAGTCGGCAAAGCGTCCCGATGGATGCCCTCTTGCTCAAACCCAAGGCGACAGAGGAATGCGCGGGCGCGCTGGTTCGTGGCCTCAGTTGTCGCCGTTATACGACGACAACCCAATTGGTCAAAGGCATATCTCATTACTGCCCTAAGCACAGCCGGCGTCGCCCATCGCGGCGAGGAAGACCAGATCGAAGCCTCTATGTTAGGCCACCGAAACTCGCTGAAAACGATTACCCCGATTAAAGCGCCATCTCGAACCACCCCGAACGATCGGCATTTCTCCCACGTCCGACCAGAAAGCCCCAACCGCTCGCCCGCATAGGTCGCCAGCGGCACGTCATACTCTGGTCCGTGAACTAGAATGCGTTCCCCGCTTCAACGCGAAGGTCAGTGCGCAGCCATGCGCAAGGTTCCGTGGACGACAACGAGATGCCCCATCCTACCGCAGTCCCGGAGCCCCCGCCGATCCGCCAGCGCACATCCACAGAGTTCTCAGTGGACCATGGCGCGATGTCCCAATAGGACACGTCCCAAGGCGAACCATACGCCGTCGTGACCACCGGCACCGGGATCGTCAAAGGCTGGTAATCGAACCCAACCCCGAACTCATACGTCAGCGAACCCGCCGTCTGGATCACCGGACGAACCGCTGAAACGCGCTTGCGCTGCGGCGAGTCCAACTTGTTCCAAGCCTGCTGCGCCGTCGCAACAACCGGGCCTAGATTGTCGAGCGCCCCCGTGTCCGCGAGATACACCTTGCCGGCAGCGGAACCGAAATACAGATCGTTGTCATGCACGATCCAGCAATTCGATTGCATCCCCGTGAACCGGCACCAAGGCTTCGCCGGCAGCGAAGTGTTGCACACATGCTGAATGAATGTGCCGTCCGTCTGCGGAATGTTGAAAATCAGCCGACGCCCCTTGGGGTAGAATAGCGCCTGCCACCCGTCCAGGTGACGCCCCTCTTCCACCGCCTCCGCAACCGCCGTTGACACCTTGCTCCTGGGCGGTAGGTTGCCCTCCATGAGCGCCACAAGCACGTCATGCAACGGGACATGATCGTCGAACGTCGTGGCAAACGCATCGCCGCCATAGGTCGTCATGGCCCGATAGTTCACGGGAGGCGCCAACCGGAAACGGCCGACCAACTGCCATGCCGCTATGGAACCCGGATCATTGCCGAAATACACCAACGAGTCGCCCGACGTGAGCATGAACACCGCAAAATCGTTCACGCCGTTCGAGCCATCGTGCGTGAAGTTCGTCATCACACGCATGTTCCCGCCATTTGGCGAGAACGCGGCTAGGTCGTAGAACGTCAGCGCGCCCGTGATCGAGTTGAGCGGCGCGTAGTAGAACCCCGTCGAGTTGGCCGACCAAAAATACAACCGCTGCTGATACTGCCAGCCACCAATCAGCGTCGAGAGCGTCGCTCCGGTAAACGTCGATGCCGTCAACGTCGAGCCATCGTAAACCTGCATCGTGTCCACGCCGTTCATGAAGAACAGCCGGCCAAGGAACGAAACCGTTTGCCATTGATCCGAAGTGAAGCCAGTGCCCAGCGTCGCGATCGAATCAGGGTCCGTGATATCGTAAATGTCGCCATCGGCAGCCGCGAGCATCTTCAACGTGCTGCCCGACTGATACGTCGCCAACGTCTTGATCGCACCCGTCGCGCCGGTCGCTGCGTATTCCTGAAACCCGTTGCGGACGTAAACGCCACCTTTGTCCGGGAACCAATTGTCGAGCGTCACCGCGTCCAACGGGTCCATCGCGTCGTATTGATCCCGAGTGTTCCACCCCTTGACGGGAGGGGGCATCGGGATCGGCGCCGTCGTTGGACGGGCGCCTATCTGGAACCTGCGCGCGAAGGGAAGGATCGTGGGCATCGTTACCCGGAACTGCTAGGCGTAGCCGGGAAGTTCCCCTCCTGGGTGTTAAACGGCGACAGCAGCCCATTGCCCCAAGTTGGCGTCATATCCAGAATCGCCGTGCCGCCATCCCGCGCGACCGCCTTGTCCACTTCCGTCTCGTATTCGGACATTTCCTCGTTGTAGGAAACGCCCATTCGACGCAGCAGTCTCCACTTGACCCCAAGCGTCAGAAGATACTCGTCAATGACCCCGTAATCAGTGTCAGCGAGCCACTGAGACTGCCGCGCCCCGGTTGAAGCGTTCGCGCACCACCCGTTCGAGACATACTCGAACACAAGGTTCGCACCGTTGTCCACGGGAACCGGGTCAATCGAGAAAATGTTGATCGAGGGCGTTCCGGTCGCGGTCGAGAGCCAGTCCGAGTTACGAAACCGATAGCGCCGCTGCACCGTCGTCTTGCCGAAGATCGAGGACCGATAGAACTGCCACTGCTGCGCCGACAGAACGCCGCGCATCTGCCAGTAGCGCGTCCTATCCCACATCGTCTGGTCAACGGGCCGCTCATAGTCGCTCGGAAGCGAATAGTCCGTCTTGGAGAAATAGAAGTTCCCCGTCGTCGCGTCGTCCGACATGGGCAGATTGAGCGTGTAGGTGTAGTTGACCCCGGGCGTAACCGCCGTCACCACCGCATTGTTGTAGAGCGACGGACCTGAAATGATCCAGCCATACGCTGCAATGCCTGAACCAGCGGAGCCTGTAGTCGTGACCGTCGCATAGCCCCCGACATTCGCGACAGACCCCGCAATCGGCCCATACGAAACCGTCGAAAAATCATACTCCCGGATCATCGACACCCAGCCCGCCGGATTGCGCCGCGTCAGGGAGTTGCCGGCCTCGTTCGCCAAGGCAAGCAGCAGGATCGCCGATTCATTCGAGGTGTTGCCCACGATCGAACTCGGCGCCGCAATCGGCACCGCGTTACAAGCCGCTTGGCAGATGGAGAGAAGAGTCACATCCCATCCTTGTCAGTGTCGCGCTTCTTGTCGCCGTCCCGATCCGTGTCCTTGCGCTTGCCACGATCCTTCGCTTCAAGACGCCGCGTGACCTCCTTGACGCCCTCAGCCACATCAGGATCGCCCTTGTTGATCGCGTTCATCGCCTTGGAACCGACCTTCTTCGCAGCGGACTTTTTGACGACGTATTCCCCCTTGTCGAGCGCGGCGTAGCCGTCATCAGGGCCGGCGGGGTCTGGGCCACCAAGCGTCTTCACCGGGCCGCCCTTGGCCAACCCAGGAGCGCCCCCCGCCGTATTTGCCTCGGCCTCGGCGTTCAGTTGCTCCAAAGCCTCGCCGGATACCATGCCGTCGTTGCCGGAAAGCCCATCCATGATCGCGCCCGGCATCCCGGCAAAGGCCGCCTTCGCCCCCGACATCGCGTCGCGGAACTCCTGCATGTTCGGCATTCCGCCAACAGCGCGCTCACCGCCTGCCATCTGCGCGCCTTCGCCCTGCGGAATCATCCCGCCCGTCGCCATCGGCGCACCCCCGGCACCCGGCATCGCGGCCGACTTCTGAGCGTTCATCGCGGCGATAATCGCATCCACATCAACGTGCGGAGGCGTGGTCTGATAAGCCGGCGGCTGATACCCAGCGAGCGCCGCGACAAGCGGGTTCTGCACGCCACCCGCATCTGCCGGCGCCATCGCGGAACGCATTCGCGTCGCATAGTCCCCAAGCGGCACGTTCTGTCCGGGAGACTGATCCACAACGCCAGCCCACCAGGGCGCGGCAGAATACGGGTTAGGCGGCATTGCGGATCACTCCATTCTAACCGCTCAAGCGGCGGCTTCGGCTTCCTCTTTCCGGGGACGCCCCGGACGGCGACGCATCATCTCAAGGCCGTCGAGCGAAGACGCGGCAGGCGCCTCCATTGGCGCCGCCTGACGAAGTGCTTCAAGCGGATCAACCTGCATCGGCGCCATGGCCTGAAGCGCGTTCGGCGCATCCGCCATCTGCATCCGCTGCGTGTGCCACTGCGTCATCATGTCGGCCTGCTGCCGCACAAGGGCTTCAAGTTCCGCAACGCGCGTTTCAAGGCGCTCATTCTGCGCCGAAAGCTGCGAAGTCAGCGCCATGGCCTTCGAGTCATCAAGCCAAATCTGCGCGGCGTTCCGAATGGCTCGCGCGCCCATCGGCAGACGGTGCATATCCGAGTCATTGATCGCGGCACACGCTTCAACTGTGTGGATGTTGAGCGCCTTCAGTTCCGCCACCTGCGCGCGGCTGAGAAGCGCCCATTGCTCAATCGGCGTGCCGTCAGCAGACTGCGTAGTGCCCGCCTTGAACGCCTTGTATTGCTCCGGCCATCGCCGACGATGTTCGTCCGTCACGCGCTTGACCGGCTGGTTCAGGCCGCCGGGGATGATGAGTTCAACGCGCTCCTCATCCCGGAAAATCGCACGCCCCGCATGTTCGGACGCAACCTGATCGTGAACCGCCTCCATGTAGAAGCGAGGAATGATCGGATCGCGCCCGTTCTGCGCCATGGCGCCGTCGAGACCGCTGCGGACGAAGGAGTTCTGGCGAAGATCGCTCATGCTTAAGCCCCCAGCACCGCGACCCATTTCAGCCCGCCGGGCATGAAGATCGCTCCCTTGGCGTTGGTAACAGAGAACGCAGCGCCAGCCGAAAGAGCGTTGATCGACTCCGACGTGCCGGTCACATACACGCTGAGAGCGTTCGCGCCGCCGTTGTAGATCGCGACAGGGCCGCAAGTGGACTGAGCCGGCGGAAGCAGAACGCAGCCACCAGACGCAACGGTCGAGAAGGAGTTCACCGTCCCGCTGAGGGTCGAAGCCGTCGCCTTGGTCGTCGCCGTCGCGCTCTGGCCCGTGGACTCGATCGCACCAAGAAGCCCAACCTGAGCAGGCGGCATACCAAGGCCGATGAGGTTCGTCTGAGTAGCCATGTTACTCTCCTATGCGGCAGCCGCCGCTTGTTCGTGGTCAACCTTTGCCTGTGCCGCCGCATAGGTGGCCGCAAGCTCCCTTGCGATGCTTGGTAGCAACCCCGCGCCATGCACCGCAATCTCTATGTCTGGCACGGCATCCTTGAGCGCACCGACCACTGAGGAGAACGCCTCGGCTTGCGCATACATACCAATATTGGTCAGAAACCTTGCCGGGCCGTGCCAAACCTCAATAATCCTGGACTCCTCATCCGTCATCGGCTGCGCCAGCAAATGCGTTTCCGAGTCACGGAACGAGGAGTCGAACCCGAACAGGTTCAGGCGCCGAAACCCCATTACGGCAGCAATGACCATCGCGGTCATGCCCACAGTCGGCCCACCACCAACCAAAGGCGCTCCCGGCGGCAAGTGCGGTCGCATTTCCTCCGCGCCGAAGTGATACATGATCGCCTGATCGCCCGCAGCCGCGAACACCGCAGGATGGCAGTGCGACGCGATCAGCCACGCTTGCAGCGGCCGGCATCCCTCGATGAACCGAGTGTTGCCCTCACGCATGTCCAGCATCACACCAAAGTCCGGCGTAATGCCCTCATTCATCAGCCACCGAACCGCGCCGTTCAACCCAAACACGGTGGCGCCATGCGCAACCATGTCTCGAATAAGCGGCAAATCATCTCGCGCAGAAGGCCCTGAACCTACGATCACGGCCACCCCATGCCGAGCCGGCGACACGTCCAACGTCTCCCTCGGCGTTTTCAGGTTCTCCCTGATCTGCGCCGCTGCCGTCGCCGCATCCGTGTTCGTCGCGATCTTGACCCGAACGCCCGGCCCAATCTCCAACCACTCCCGGCAATACGCCGTCATCCAAGCCTTGCGCGGCCCTCGGAAATGCAGCACGACGCCGCGCCGCGCGGCTTCGCCATCTGCCGGGTGCAATGGAGCAAGGTTGTATGGATCGCACGCAACCTCTGCCACAGTCAGCCGGCTAACCGCCAATGCGTCTCGAAACGCCCTCTGGTCGTCGCCCCACTCCCCGCCGCACCGCTCAATCGCGTCAGCCCAAACATGCGCGACTTTTTCTGGGTTTGGAATGAAAATCGCGCCCATGTTGATGCGGCAGTCGGTGAACCGATCATCCACTGTCACCAGAATGTCCGCGTCCCCGATCAGCCAAGAGAACACCTTCGGATCAGCCGCCAGAACGCAGTCGGCTCCCGTCAGCAGTGTGGGAACCCCCGCGTTCATCGGGTCAGAGAGATAGTCGTATTGAACCTGAAGGAACGCCAACATCAGATTGTGGGGCAACCCATGGATCACATAGGCATCATCGCCAACCGATGGATCGTCCGTTAGCACCACATGCTTGTGGCCGTAACGCTCGCAGGACTCACGCAGCAAATTCAAGAATGGCGTGTAGTCCTGAAAGAACGGATGATCGGGCCGAGGAGCGTAGAACGATACGACGTTCATACCGGGTGGTGCTCCACCTTATGTTCCAAGGGTGCAAGATACGGCATCGCTTTCTTGCGTTCAACCCACGCCACCGTCGCTTTTGGCCCGACCGCTCGATATCCAGGGTGGACGCTCTCTGCCACCACAGCCCCCGCCGCAACCGTTGCGCCGGTTCCAATCCGAACGCCAGGAAGCAGGTTCGCGCCACTTCCAATCAGCACGCCATCCTCGATGATCGGCGCGTGCGAGCCGAGATACTTGTATTCCCCCAAGTTCGGCCACCGATCGCCACTCATCACAACGCCAGCCCCCAGCAAGCACCCGTCCCCAATGCGGGCGTTCTCAGCGACGAACGAACCGTCCATGATGCGCGTGTCATCCCCGATCACGGCACCAAAATTGATCGTTACGTTCCGTCCGATCACACACCGGCTTCCGATCCGAACGTCTTCCCGAATTGAAGCGCCGTCCCCAATCAGCGTGTCATCCCCCACGATCAAGCCGCCATACAGCGTCGTGTGGGGACCAATCTCGGTTCGCGCGCCAATCCGCATCCACTTCTGCGGATTACCCGGATGCGCCAGAGCCTTCATTTGCGTCGGTAAGTGCCCGACCAGAGCGAAGGGGTGGATCACCACCCCTTCGTCCAGAAGCACCCAAGATTGCACGGAGGCGAGTGGCGAAATGCGAACCGGGATGCTGCGTGCTTTTTCCGCTTCGGACAAGCGTGCAGCATTGGGGGGAACAAAACGCCATTCCATGTCCATTTCTGGAACCTCCGTGTAATCCATTAGGCCGTGGCTCCCTGCGCGACGGGCCACTGAATCAGCGCGAGAACCGTGGAGGTGGCCGAAGCCACCGTCGCGGCGTTGCTCGTGATGAGTTCAAGGACCTGCTTGCCGGAAGCCGCCGTGGACATCAGACGCCCGGCCGTCGCGCTGATATACAGCTTCACGGCGGGGTTGACCTTCACGGCAGTCTTCTTGATGACCGCAGTGCCGCCGACCTGATACCAGCCATAGAGGCCAGTCGTGCAGGCAGCCATGGCCACCGCGAGCGGCGCACCAAGGTTGGCGGTGTTCGGCACCAGGGTCGTCGTGCCCGCGTAGGCATTGTAGGATACGACCGAACCGACAACCGTGGAAGTGACGCCCTTCAGATAAATGAAGGTGCCAGCGCCATAGTTGGACCCGGACGCGCCGAGAACGTCCTGCGCGTTGACGACAGTGCCCAGCGGATGCTGAGCCGTCGAGGAAGTCTGGGCGATCGGCTGGATGCCCAGGAGTGGCGTAGTAGCGCCATACGAGTTAGCCATCGTCGGATTCTCCTTGCCAATCCATCAAGCCGTGATCACGCCCTGAAGGAAACGATTCGACATCGCCATATTCCCAGCCCAGGCGATGAGTTTGACCATCGCGTCCTGATTGACCGAGAAACGGTCGGGATCAAGCGGGACCATGTTGCGCTCCGAGTGCGGACGCAGGAACAGGTAGTTGGTGTTCAGCGCATACAGGTGCGAAGAAGGCGCACCCGAACCGCTGAGCCACGAACCGCCCGAACCAAGCACCGAAACGTTGCCGGCAGAGGTGCCCTGGAAGCCGCCGTCATACACCACGTCAGACGTGTGGAACTTCAGCGACTGGAAGCCGGCACTAGCAGTCGAATCCGACGCAATGCGCTGGATCGCCTGGAGCGACTCCCAATAGTAGCGGTAGTAGGTGTTGTCGCCGATCCACAGGTCCGGCGTGTCGCGACCGCGAGCAAGATTGAGCCACACGCGGTTCATCATCGTCTGCATCGTGGACGCGCCCGGAGTGAGCGAGTTCGAGGCAAACGAACCGACGTAGTTCTGCCAGAAGCCCCAGGTGCCAGCGGCAATGCCGCCCACAGTGCCGGAGTTGTTCACGTCCGCGACGAGCAACTGAAGGCCACCGATCTGCTTACCACCGCTGGCAGTGCCATCGGAGTAGCAGTCGTTGGACAGGTTGTTCATCATCGTCCGTTCAGCGTTGCCGATGCGGCTTTCGAGCAGATTGATCATCCGCTCCTTGCCGTCGTTCTGGAGCATTTCAAGCCCAGAAATCGACACCGCAACCGCAGCCTGCGTGATGGAATACTGCGCAGCAGTAAACACATCAGACGGTGAAATGTTCAACGTATCGTAGCCGGAATATCTCTGGAAGGTCGATTGTGTTATCGCAGAACTGTTTATGCTCTGCTTCTGCATCTTGTGCCGAATCCTCGATGCAGTCCTGACTATATCTTCACCGTTGCTGCGGTGGCGGGCGCTCGTGGGGGGATTATTGTTTCCGCACCCCCTAGTCGATACACCTTCATCGGCCCTGGCGCCATAAGGCGTTACGTCCGACGCTTGGCTCGGGATTGCCATCATGTGAGAAAACGAGTATGATGCACTCGCTTTCTTCCGGCGATGGGTTTCCCCGAATTCACCCGCTGTTCTCTGAAAGGTTAACCGATGCCAAAGGGCGTTCCCAAAATCGTAACTGTTTGCGAAGTCTGTTCCATCGCATTTGAGCGCACGCCAGCATTCCACCGATCCGCCGAAGCGAAGGGGGGAAAGGTTAGGTTTTGCTCTCAAAAGTGCTTTGGAATAGCAAAGTCCGCAGGGAAGGTTGTCGTCACTCCCTACAAACCGAAGCAAGACTTCACTTGCGATGCGTGTGGTTCCGTTTTTCAACGGTGGCCATCCGCGATTCGCTTTGCAGAAAAACACGATATCGGGATTAGATTTTGCTCCAAGGAATGCCATGGACGAGCCCGCACGACGGGCATCCTGGAACTTCCTGCGCGGAGCGATGAGTCCAAACAACGCAGTTCCGACGCCATGCGCAAAACGTGGGGACGAACCCCACATCCCGACACGGTTATGAAATTGCCCAAGCAACGGAGGGCATACATCGCGAGAGGCACGAACTTCACGCCCGCCCAAAAGAGAGCGTGGATTGATTCGTGTTGCGCGCGCTGCGGTGCCACAGAGTCGCTTGAACTCGATCATATTATCTGTGTCGCGGCTGGCGGTGAGTCGGTGCGAGAAAACGCACAAACCCTTTGCCGTCCGTGCAACAGATGGAAGAAGGACCACGTTGATTTGCCTTTGGCTCGTAAACAGACCCCTTCAGGAGGCTAGTGGAAAACAACCGGAGTGTTTTCCTGTTCACCATTTTCCGAGTATTCAAGCTCCTGGACAATCGCCTGACCGCCATCGAACGGCTTGACGTTCGATTTCTGCTCAAGTCGATTCAGAAGCGCATTGTTTTTCGTCACGTTGTCCGCCAGCTTGCGCGAGCGGTTGTAGAGGGTGGTGGTCGCGATTTCCGACCACGTGGACGAGGGAGTAGCCATGATTGGCTCCTAGCGATCAGCGTCCGAATGCATCGGCGGCTGCGCGCGAAAGTTGTTCACGGAGGGACAGATCGCCGACTGCGCGGTGGTCGCCATGGCCGGTGCCTGGGGCTCCGGTGACGGGCGCTGCGGCTCGCTGCGCTTTAGCCGCACGGGCACGGGCCTGCTCTGCGCGCTGACGTTCCTGAGCCTGCCGCTGGGCCTCTTGGGCTGCGGTTTGGTCGGCCAAGTAACGTGAGCGCACAACGGGGTGCGCGTAAACGGCTTGTTCGTATAACTCAGCAAGCGCAGGAATGTCACCCCCTTTTCGACGGGCGAGTTCTGCGAGGTCGGCCATGGTGTCTTCCACCTCCGCAAAATACGGATGTAGAGGCTGGCCATCGGGACCGACTGCTGAGGCAAACTTCTGGATTTCGGACTGAACGCGCGTCGCGGCATCGCGCATTGAGGCTTCCTGTGCCGCGCGCTGGCGCTGTTCAAACGAGTCCACTTTCTGGACAACGCTCTGAAGAACCTGCTGAACTTCCGGCGGAAGCACGATCTGTCCGTTCTGCGCGGTTGGCTCTGGAGGCGTGCCATCCGAAGACGCCTGCTGGGCCGGACGATAGCCGAACTGCTGAAGGACCGCGCCGGGGTCGATGTTGTAGCCCTTCATGATCTGGGCCACAGTTGCCGCCGCGCTCTGCGGATTGGCCAGCGAGGTTTCGGTTTCTACCCATCCCTTGATGAGCGATGCCGGCGACATGCCACGCTCACGCATGACCTGCTGATGCGGCTCGAACATCTGCCGGACGGGCTCGAACTCGCGGATGAACGCGGCGCGCTGCTGCGTTTTGTGCGTGTAGTCCGCTTCCATCTCTTTGTAACGACGGACAACGAACTCCTTCGCTTCGGGCGGCAGTTTGCCAAACATTTCCTTGTCGGCCGCGCGCCACGTCGGGGGCGGTTCGACTGCCGGCGACTTTTCGACTGGTTTGTCGGTAGAGTCCTCAGCCTGCGCAACCGGCTCGGAAGGCGCTTCGGGTTCAGGCGCTTCGGGCTCTGCGGACTGTTTCGGGGCAAACCTGCCACGTTCATCGCGCGGTTGGCCGTTTTCATCAACATCCTGGGATTCCGCTGGCACCTCGTTCTGCGCCGGGGCGGGTTCCTGTTCCATGGAAGCGAACGCAGCCTCAACGGAAGCGCGAATGCTGTCGTCTGTCGTTTCAGACATGAATGCCCCTTGTGTTAGAGCCAGCCAAGAATCTTGCTGCCGGCCAGTTTGATGTCAGCGATGCGTTGGTCTCGTTCCCGGCGCTCTTGCACCCAGGACTTTTGCGGGACGGCGGACTCGTTGCCGACCTCAACGTAGTTGTTGCGCGAAAGGAACTCACGGTGCTGCCGGCGCCCGCCAATGACGGGGGCGATTTTGCCCTGATCGGCACCGGCTGCCTTGTATGGCTCGATGTCACGAATGATCTGCATCCCCTCACCGACCTTCGGCTCTTGGGGAATGTTCGTGCCTTCGGTGATTTCGACCATGGTGTCCAGGTCGCGATCGTAAACAAAGGTTCTACGAGTCATTGTTGTCCTTCTTGGGCTTTACACCCGCAATGCGTTTCGCCAAAGCAAGATATTCGGCGCGCTCCTTCTTGCGCGTGGCAACGTCAGGAGTCCTCCGGTTGATCCCCTCCCGCTCCAACGTTTTCTCCAGCGCCAGAATCGCCGCGCGATACCTTTTTGTGTCCAGCGGCCCGTTCCTCATCCATCTGCCTCCGATGATGAAGCGCCCAATCAGGAATGCCAGTCTCAGGGTCGATCGGGCGGAACCCCATGACGCGCTCCGTTTCCTTGTTGAACTCAGCAAGTTGCGAAGCGAGGGCGGCAAAAGACGATCGATCAGACACGCTCATACGCCTCCTGAAAAGCGCGAGCGAGCGTCGCCCGACGCTGCGGAATGCCAACCGGACCAGCCGGCGCTCGGTTCAACTCCGCTCGCAAAACCGAGAACTCGATGCGGCGTCCGTGGCGCTCAACAACGAAAAAGCAGTGCTCGCCGTCGATGCTGCTTTCGATGATCTCGGTTTCAGGGTTTAGCATTACTCAATATCCCCCGCTGACCGCGTGACAGAACGCTGCGCCTGAACCGCGCGCTGAGCATCGGCTTCCGAAGCCTGGATCGCGAGTTGGGTCATGTTGCGCTGCTGTTCGGCATTGATGCGCTCGCGAGCGATCATCGCATCCTCTTGCGCTTTCTGGTGCTTCTGCCAAATCGCCATGCGTTCGGTCTGGGCTTTCTGATCCGTGTCGTGCATGTCGGCCTGGATTTTGGCTTGTTCGATCTGTGGATCGGGACCGGGCTTCGCTTGTGGCCCCTTGGGCGGCGTCGGCGGCATCCCGGAAAGCGAGTCGAACAACTGCTCGATGCTCTCTTCCATGGAACGCGCAATCGGGAAGCCTCGAACGCCGAACAGAACCAACTGCTTGCCGAACTCGGCCATGGCTGGATTGCCCATGGCGACAGGAACGATCTGCTGCATGAGCGGAAGAAGCGAGCCGATGAACTGAGTGCGATCGGCCCGGTCCTGTTCTTCGTCAACCGCGATGGTCGAGTCCGTCTCAATGTCCAGACGAAAGCCGGTCACACCATCTTTCTTGATGAGCGCCACCGCGTCGTCAAACATCTTCTGCTTCGCCGAGTTCATGGCGATGACCTGAGCGCGGGCCTGGGCGATCTTCTCCCACTGCTCATACGCCGGGTTCGGCATCATCTGCGGCATACCCGGCGGCTGCATTCCAGGCTGCATTCCGGGACCGGGCACGACGTTGCCGCCCTGCGGAGGCTGCCCCATCGGCTGCGGCGGGGCGGGGATTTCACGCGGAGGAGGCGGCTGAAGATCAGGAACCGGCTGCAACTCGGGATAGCCGGTGATCGCCGAAATCGTCGCTGGCGAGAAGTGTTCCGCCACCACGGCACCCACCAAACGAACCAGATCACGCGCAAAACGGGCCACACGCTTCTGTTCTGGCACCTGACGGCGCGTCGAGAAGGACGCTTTGAGTTTCTGTGCCGCAGCCGTTTCCATCGGCTGTGTCGCGCCACGAATGATGTCGCCAATGCCGGTGATTTCGTAGATGATCTGCTTGCAGCGGTCCCGCATGTCCTGAAGCTGGATTAGGACCTCGGCAACCTGCTTGATCGGCATCCACTGGATCATGTCGGACAGGCCGCCCTTCTGCGCGAAGGACATCCAATCCTCAACCGGGATCAACTTGTTCTCAGTCCCGTCGTCAACCAACTGCTGAAGAACGTGCTTTTCCGAGCCGGGATAAACGCCGGAAACCTTCAGCGCGCGGGCAAGGCGGTCGATCCGCGCCGTGAGCATGTCCAACTCATCAGCCTGATCCTGATACTCGGTGTAATCAGGGACCGGAACGCGCTTGTCCGTTGTCGTGGTAGCAAGCAGCGGATCGGGGCTCGGGAAAAAGTCAGGCAGCCCAAGGGGGTCATCAAGCTCATCAAGAATGAGGTTTGGCGTCCCTGGAGCCAGCCAAACGACCTTGCGCTTGGACTTGTCCCAGAACTCATAGACGATCGCCTTCTTGTAAACATCCGGCGGGGGCCATTCCTGCTTGCGCGACGTGTCGTGCCCCTTGGGGGTGTAGTCCAGATTGACCTTCTTCCCCTTCTGTCGGCCAAATCGGGCGATCAACTCATCGCGTGTCATGTAAGCGGCGTAGCGAAGCCACGACACCTCATCCCACGTCCTGGCCGGCGACTCACGGTAATCGCCCCAGAACACATACTTCAGCGCAGCCTCTTCATAGACCGGCATCTCAGGTTCGTCTTGTTCGGCCGCGCCGGCGGGCTGCATTGGCGTCAGGTCATCCCGCATAAACGCAGGCGCCCCACCGGAGGGACCGCCAGACATTCCGGCGATGCCGCCGCTTGCCGAAAGGCCGGTCAATCCGCCAAAAGCGTTCGCGCCTTCAGGGCCGAGGCCGGTCATCGCATCGCCCGGACCAGCGATCAGCGCGGGGCCTTGTTCGAGCGGTTTGAAGTTTTCTCCCGGCTCCGCAGAGTAGTGCGGCACATACATCACGCGCGCCACACCGCGCCCCGGCAGCAGACGATCCAGCACAACCGGGTTCATCACGCTGTCGAAGTCAGACCGATCTAGCGAATACGCGATAGCGCGTTCCAGCAACGTCGAAGCCAAACGCCCAACCGGGTCCTTATCCAAAAATCGCCGCTGAACCACAGGCTTTGGCGTGCGCGCGTAAAGAACGGGAGCAAGGGTTTGAACATTGGACCATAGGATGTTGAACTTGTGAACTGCGCGGGAAGGACCGTCAGGTCGCTCATCGCGATACCGCTGGATCACGCGGTCGCCACGACGGCGCCACTTGTCCTCTTCCTTTTCAGCGATCTTGTCCTGGCCCATCCAATAGGACCAAAGCGCCTCATCACCATCACCGAAATCCTTATAGGTTTCGGCTTGGAAGCCACTTTGCGTCCCGATGGACAGCGAGTCAGACATCCACTAAATCCTTCCCTCAAAGGGACCACGCGGCCGGGCAAGGCGCCACGCCTCGTCAAGCGTCATTTGCCCAATACCACGCATCGGAGTTTCGACGGAAGGCTTGCGATACCAAGGCCGAGCCATTACACAATATCTCGCTGCGTCAGCGGAATGATCTTCGGACTTGGTGTCGATATCTTCGGGGCGAATATCATCATGTTGCAAAACCGGCACCGTGCGGATGAAATCGACCGCCGTGTTGAACGCATACAGCATGGGGCCGCCATCATCGCCCAGCAGGCGGTCCCGCACCATCGTCCATCCGGCAATGCGCGAATTATCCGCCGGTCGGAGGGATACGCCATTGCGCCCCATGATCTCGGCGTGTGACGGGCCGCCATCCACTTTCCAACAGGCCGGGTCAGCAACGCGGAAGTCGATTTTTTCGCCGTATTCGCGCTCTCGAATCCCCCGCGCGATATCAGCCGTCGCCATGCGAAGGCCCTCGTTCGAGGAACCCTCCTTCGCGCCATACCACTCTCTATATAGTATCATCGCCCCCTGCGGGAATTGCCGCGTCCGCGCGTTCGGCGCCTCCCGATACGGCACATACACTGGGTTGCCGTCACTAACCGCCCACCATTGAGCGCAAAAAGGCCGGGCCGACCCCCAATCGAACCCCATGAACCGAACCCAATGCGGCGGGATTTCAAACGGTTCAATGACGTGCCGCTCCGTGTCGAAACAGTCGAAAAACGCGCCGGCAACAACGTTCCAATCGCCCGTGAGCCACGCCTTCACCAACGCCTCGGACCCAACGAGATACAGGCGATTGACGTAATCAGGGTCTCGCGCCAGCAGCGCCTTGTTGTCCTGAACCCGGCTCGGGATATACACATACCGATGCGATCCGCCGCTCGGCAGCTTGCGCTCCATCACCTTCATGCCCTGCGGCGCCGGATCAATGAACCGCCGCTTGATCCACTGATGACCAGCACCCCCAGGGTTTGCCGTCATCGTCAACTGCGTAGGCACACCCTTGACCGAACGCAACGCACCAAAAAGCATGTCGATCGGTGCGCTTGTGGAATAGTTGCCCGCCTCCTCGACTGCCGCGTCGCTCAGATTCTGCCCCTGATACTTCGATGCGTCTGCGGAACTTTCCAGTGGGCGAAACCGAATGCGAGCCCCGCTTTTGAACACAAACGTCTTCTGCTGCTCACGCCAAGACGCACCCAGCGGGGCGTAAATCTCCTTGGCGCGCTCGATCAAGTCATCAGTCTGCGGCATCTCCTGCCGAAAAAATACGGCGTTGACGCCAGAGCCGTATCTGCTCGCTTTGATCGCCCACTTGCCAAGAATGCCGTCTGTGTTGTGCGTCGCGATCATGGTCTTCCCGACAAGATACAGACCATCATCATGTGCGACTTTGATGCAGCGCATCGGAACGGGAGCAATTTTCGACACAGAGACGATGAATCTCCGGTTCACCGTTGGGCGCATCTCATCAAATTTCTGCCGCTCCAACTTTCTCGGCAAATGAAACGCAGGGAAAGGCGCCAAAAACTTGATACGCCACGTCGTCCCAACGTCCCGTCCGTTGATCGTCGCCTGCTTGGATCGAATCACTCCCTTAATGCCAAGGGATGACAGCAAATCAAGCGTGTCTTCGATCAGGTCAAGATTGGAAAACCCGATTTCGATTTGGCCTCGCTGGTCGCAATAGCCGTCCGTGTCCAAAATCCCACGCAACAATTCGCGCCTCTGTTCAAGCGAGGCTCGTAGGTATTGGGGGGGAATGCGTTTCACATCCGCAAGGCCAAGATGACGCAACTTCGTCGTCATTCCCTCAAATCGGACATCCACGAACGGCGTCTTTCTCGGCGGCTGATCATCCACACTCATCCAGGCCGGCGGGGGAAATTTGTGGGCCAAAACCTCCCAATCCGGTTGTCCTATGCCGATGTAACCGCCACGCTGATACCCGTCGCCCAGCCATGCGCCAAGCACGTAAGGATCAATCGGCAACTCGACAGCCGGCAATTCGATCGGACTCGTTAGAGCAATCGAGTGATTGACCTCCTTGCCATCCATCAAGGACGCCGCGATCTTCGCCGTTGTGCGAATACCCCCCGTCGATGCCTCCTTATACTCATGAAGACGCTCGCGGTTCCTTTTTGTCACATCCGCCGACACACCCGGCTTCTGACTAACCGCCTTGGCCCGCGACGGACGCGAAGCACGCCGCTTTGCGCGCCACTCCTCATTCGCCTTGGCAGCATATTTCCGTTCTTTCGCCGTCATCGTGTGCCAAAGATGCTCGGCATCAGCCAAGATCACATCGCCGGTATTGAACAGAACCTCATACGATTCAGGCGCCTCCATAATCGGAGACACCCACTCCACCTCGACAGGTTCCCCACGCGGAGAAAATACGCGATCTCCTACAGATACAGTCCCCATGGTCTTGTAGCCAGACGGATCAGTGTCGAGCGTAACCGGCACTAATGTCTCAGTCCAAAGACGCTTCCCTCCGCCTCGACTACCTCCGAAGAGCACTTCTGCTACAGGGCAATCAACATATGCTTTCTGTGGTCCTGACTGCGGGGACCAAACTACTTCATCTTTCTGCGGATTTAGTTTGAGGCCAGCCGCAGAGTGAAACTCAGGCGCCCGGTATGCCGCATCGGCAGCCCGCTTCTTGTATTCGCGCCCAGCGTTGGCTGCCGCTTGCCTGGACGTGAACCCGCTCACTCCTCAGGCTCCACGTCAATCGCGTCTTTCCTCGGCTTCGAGGCCGAATAAACCTCTTCCCAGGACTCGGCATCAAGCACTTCGCCCGACACGATCTTGACCTTGGCGCTCACATCCACGTCCACCTTGGCCACGAACATCTGCAAATGCTCGCCCAAAGCACGCCAAGCCGCAACGCGACTGGCCGGCGTGCTGTCCGTCTCCCCGCTGACCTTCTTGAACTGCCCACGCGCTTCCTTCAACAAACCATTCAGCACCACGTCCTGCGTCACCGCATTCTCGCGCGCCCGACGCTCTAATAGATAGACAAGCGCCTTCCCAACCGTGCGGTTCGCTTTCAGCGCACGCATCGAATGCGGAGACACGGGATACCCGGCCGCCTTCGCCGCCTCGCGATAGTCCATGCACTCGACCATCGTTGTCACGAACGACAACTGCTGAGGCGTCAGCGACCGCAACGGGCCACTGCCATCCTTCAAAAACTTCTCGATCGGCGTCGTCACGCTCCAAGTCTGCTGACCATTGCGCCACTTCGAGTTGCGTTCACGATCAAAGTCAGCATCATCCGCCTTGACGACCGCCTTCGTCGCCTTGGCCACATCCCCGATCAAGCCGTCGATTTCAGAGCCCTGATACTGCTTGCTCGAAATGCGAACGCGCGGCTTCTCGTCGCCACCCGATCGAACGCTATCCCACCAAGCCGCCGGCATTCGTTTCCCTTTCAGCCTTCTTTGCCTTCAACCGACGCATCCGATCCAGAACGCTCTCCTCCTGAACCTCCCCACGTAATTTCGCCAAATAGTGAAGCACCGCCGGAAGTTCCTTCAGTTTCTCCCGCTCATCGCGGCGCAGTTCCAGCGCCAGCTTCTCCGCACGCAAGCGAACCTCGGACTCCTCAAGCCCAGGCTCCATCTCCGCTATCTCATCCGCCAGCGCCGCCATGATCGCCATGGCCACGTCACTCGTTATCGCGTCACGGCGCCAAGCCCCCTGGTTCGGGACGATCCCGTCACGCAGTTCAGAATACGCAAGCCCGCGATCCTTCTGCTTCTGCAAGTGAGACCGCAGGCCGTTCCCCAGCAGCCAATATTTCGTCTCCTCCGGGAACCCGTCGAGCGCCCACTCCATGTGGCCCTCTGCCCCATCCGTCAGCAAAAGATGGCGCTTCACGTCGATTTCCGTTTTGAAAGCCGGCGACCCACGCGGCTTCATGGGCTTCTTCTTCGACGGCGCGCTATTCAAGGAACGCAGTGGCCTCTGAACAACTCTCGGTTCGACTTGTGGGAAACCTAGATCAACGCCGAAATCCATACCTTGCTCCCGCGTCTCGCTATCCCACAAACCACTCGCCACAGATGATATCCCTTGCGAACCGCTTCTTTATATGCCTCCCTTCCAACCCGGTGCAACCATCTTGCGGAGTTCTCCATGCCCGCTCCCATCACGATCACCGAGGAAACACTCCACATCGTCCGCCGGCTTCGAGAAAACAAAGCCACGCTCGACGTGATCGCCGAACGCATAGGATGCTCCAGAACAACCGTTACAGACATCCTCAATCGTCACGGCATCCCACGCAACGGCCGATCACCCCATCCGCCCCGCCCCATCACCACCCAAACCCGCCTCGACCCCAATCGAAACGCCCTCATCTACCCACTCACCCCCGAAGCCCGCGCGCTCCGGCCACTCAATAAGGCCGACGAACCACTCCCCGCCGGGCACCCCCTCACATGGGGACTCATCCAACCCCAAACCAAATACCCCCAAGACGCAACACCCAAGCTCCTGCGCCCAATCCAGCGCGAGCCAGGATGGACAGACCCTAATCCGTGGCGGGTTTGAGGGCTATATGCCCCCTTGCGTCGTTTCTTACGACGGCCATAAAATAAAAGCCTCCCGGTCGGCAAACCGGGAGGCTCAACAAGGTGTGCGGTGCTAGCCGCTCGCCTAACGCATAAGGACAGTTATGCTATGGCTATCAGCGACTTTAGCGGCCCAAACAACGACATGCAAGCGGTCGATCTATCCTCGGAACGCGGGAAAAGGGCCGTGGCCGCCAACTTAGCTAGAAATGAGTCTAACGTTCCTTACCCAACCCTAGACAACATCCTGACGATCTTTCGTCACGATCCAGCCCTTCAGGGCATTTCGCAACTCAATGAGTTCAACCAAACCGCATTTCTCATGCGGCACCCGCCCGCCATCGAACACGCGGCTCACAATCTTCCAGGCCCATACCCTAGGCAGTGGACCGACGTGGATAAGTCATTCATTTTGGCTTACATTCAAAGGAAATGGATCAGCAAGGCAACAATAGGGCAAATCGACGCAGCCGTTCATGCAATGGCCGCCATCGAAAGGTTTCACCCCATCAGAGACTGGCTCGGCTCTTTGAAGTGGGATGGCGTGCGCCGGATCGACACATGGCTACAAAACGCATTCGGGACTGAAGACACGCCCTACACCCGAGATGTCGGCATCAAAACGCTCGTCGCATCCGTTAGGAGAATTTTTCACCCGGGATGCAAGTTTGACCACATGCCAATTCTCGAAGGGCTTCAGGGAATCGGAAAATCAAGAGCTATTCGGGTTCTCTACGGAGAAGCCTATTTTTCCGACTCAATAACACACGACCTCTCGTCCAAAGACGCGGCCATCAATCTAAGAGGCGTGTGGGCTGTTGAAATGGCCGAAATCGGCCAACTTCGCCGCAACGAGGTTGAGGTCATCAAGGCTTACATAACCAGACAAGTCGATAAATTCCGAGCCCCATACGACCGAGAGGACACAATCCGCCCGCGCCAAAACATTTTTTGGGGAACCACAAACGCATCAACATACCTTCAAGACGCTACAGGGAACAGGCGCTTTTGGCCAATATCATGCACTCGATCAAACGTGGCATGGATCATCGAAAATCGCGATCAATTATGGGCAGAAGCAGTCGCCGTCGAAGACGCCGGTGAACCACTATGGCTTGAAAACGAAGACTCCGCAGCCATCGCACACGAGGTCCAAATCACTCGCGTTGACGACGAAGATGTGTGGGATAGCAAAGTCGCAGAATACGTATCCAACAAAGAAACCGTGGCCATCTCAGACTTCCTGGAAACAAAACTCTCCATCTTCCCAGGGCAACAAGACAAGCGGCACCAAATGCGCGTCGCCGCCATCCTCAAACGCCTAGGGTGGGAGCGAAAGACCATGCGAATGAACGGAGCAGTCACCAAAACGTGGGTGAAAAAAGACGCTGTTACCACCTAAGAAGCCAAGAGGTGGTAACGAGAGGCCAAGAGGTGGTAACACAACAAACGTTCCCCGCGAGCCACGGAATCCCATTTTCTGAGAAAAAAGGTGGTAACAAACAATAGGTGGTAACGGGGGTGGTAACGCCCCAACCCACTGTAACTGTTATGTTGTTACCACCGTTACCACCGTTACCACCTATATCATCACTATGCACACGCGCACGCAGGATAGGGGGTTTTGAAAATTAGGTGGTAACGTGGTTACAGTGGTAACAGATGGCCCATCCGCGATGCGATCCGTAGTGAGCGTGCATGGGACCCGGGACTCCCAGGCCGGGAACCCGCGGCCGGTTTTTGCACCCCCCGGGGGGTCTGCCCATGGCGTGGGAAATTCGACACCCCCCCGGCCCCTAGCCTGCTGACGCCGGCCTCGGCGCCGGCCAAGCTGTCACTCTACGCACGCCATGCCGTTAAGCCGCCTTAGCGGTGCTGACTGGCAGGGCGTGGGAAGCCGAGGCGAGGCGGCGCAGGGCGGTGCGAGGCAGGGCATGGGGCGCAGCGCTGGCGCCAACCAGGCAATTCACGCATTGGTTGCGTGGAACCTTGCATACGTATGCAAGGTCGGCGATGCGGGGGAAGGGGCGCCGACATGTCTAGACAACCCTCGTTTGCCTGCGTGTTATGTTATAACATAACATTTCTTCGCAGCGCTGCTTATTATCCCCCTCGCGCAATAACCTGAGTGTGACAATCCCCGCGCTGAGTGCGTGAATTACCAAGGGTGCAAAAGAAAACCCCGGCGGTTAGGATGGCGTCTTGAGCGTGCGGGGCGCTGAGTGGGGATTGCGCGGCTAGGATGTCGATGGCGCGGGTCATGGCGGGTTGCTCCCCCTCAATAGCGCTTGGCGTCACGAAACACGGCATCGGGGAACACCTTACCGAGTGCGGTTTGAATGTGTGCATCGTGGATGCCGTCGATGCGGTAGGCGTCAGCGAGCAACCCGGCGCAATGTGCGACGGTCCATGCGTCACGGCCGGTCGTCACGTCCTGAATCGTCGCGGGGCGGCCGTCTTTCTTGGCGTTAGCTGCGAGCCAATCCGTCGCGGTTTCCTGCCAACGTGCGATGGTTTCGGGGGGTATGCGTGCCATGGCGGGTTGCTCCTACGATTAGCCAACGTGCGAATTAAGCCCGATGCCCGCCACCGCGTCAAGAGAAAAAATCTTCCGTCGCGGTGCATTTTATGATTGACACGGTTCGACCGGCCGTTAATATGCGTCTCACAGGGCGCGGCATGGTGCGGCGCGGAACGGAGGATAAGGCAATGGCCTATGCGGTTGAAGTCACCGATACGTTCGGCAAGGAAGCGAATTATTCATGGGTGCGGCGCTATCGCATCCCGGCGCTTCGCAGCGACCCCGTGCCGGGCGCCAAACAGGCTGCGGTCGTGCGCGCCGCCAAGCGTGCGGCGGGGTGGTCCGGGATGCGCTGTGAAGTGTCGCGTTTCGGGGATGAATGGCACGTTCGGCCGGTTGGACGTTCCGCGCCTTGTTGGATCATGTTCGTTTCTTGGACTGACGATGACGTCGAGCCTGAGGCCGAATAACTCCTAACCCTTACCCTAGCGTCCGCCGCGTGCGGGCGCCTTGGCAAGCGTTAGACACAAGGGAGACAACGCAATGAACCAAGCCGCTACAATCCTCCGCGCCGTAAAGGGCGCCATCCGCGCCAACGGATACGCATGGCCGGGAGGATACCCGCTTTACGTGATCACTGACGATGGCGATACGTTGTCGATCGCGGCCGCGCGGCAGGAATGGGCGCAGATTTGCCGTTCCACGATCGGCCGTCTGATCGACGGATGGGGCGTGATGGGCGTCGATATCAACTGGGAAGATGTCGATATGGTTTGCTGCCACACTGGCCAGTCGATTGAATGTGCTTATCCGGCCGATGATGACGGGGAGGGTTGAGCAATGACCACGCAAACCCACACGCGCGCCACGCTGCCCGACAAGCGCAAATACGGCGACCACGAAGGTTGCACCCGCTGCCAGCAGGATATCGAGTGGTGGGGCCGGGCGAAGGGCTGGGTGGATCGCGGCGGCAACCGGCTGTGCCCGCCCTACAAGGCCCGCAACGGCGAGATCGTCACGCCGAAAGGCAAGCGCCACACGATCCGGGAGTCCTGAGCCATGACCCCCGGCCGCTGGGTTCGCGTGCGTGGCCACGGCCGCTGCATGTGTGTTCGCATCATGCGTAGTGGCGCCCTGGTGCTGGATGGGTGGGGGCGTTGGTGGATCTTGACGCGGAGGGTTGGGGTATGAGCGGCGAACGAGTAACGGCCGATGATGTGTTCCGGGATGCGGCAGAGCGGCATATCCGACAACTTGAAGCTATGGAGGCCGATCCTGTTTTGCAGGCTCGACAACGCCGGGCAAGCGAGGAGTTTGCCGCGACCGATTGGGATGCGATTGAGCGCGGCGCGGATCGTGACTGGCGCCTTGAGGGGCGCGATGCACGGGAATATGGCACCCCGCGCGATGCGGCGCCTGACGACGCCACGACGGACCAAATAGAACAATGGCTAGAAGGCTGGGACTCGCTGGGCGGCGATGACGAGGAGGATTGAGCTAAAAACCCCCCGCATGGATGACTTTTACACTTGACACGATGCGCCGCGACGTTAAGATGGGCGCCACTCGCAGGAAGGAACAAGGCAATGAAATGGACAATGAGCATGGTCCGGGCGATCAACCAGGATGCCGGGCATCATCATTTTGACCGCAAGACAATGCGGTTTTTCGGCGAGACAATGCGCAATTACCGCATCGCCGCTCCGGTGCCGCCGACTGCCAGCCTTGAACCGTTTGCCGTGATCCGTAGCGGCGGGCGGGCGGGCTTCAAGCGTTACACGTTCGACCCCAGCACGGGCGACATGCGCGCGCAGGCCGAATAACCCCGCAACCTACAGGAAGGAACAAGCAAATGCCGACGCACAATGAACCCGAGGCCAGCGAACTGATTCTCTACATCGACAACACGCCGATCCCGTATCGTCATCGCGCGGCGTGCGACATGAACATGGCCCGCAAGATCAAGCGCGGCGTGTGTGACCGCGCCTTGGCCCCGAAGCTGTATCGGTATGTCGCCGACGACGCCGCCCGCGCGTATCGCAAGGAATACCACATGACCGGCGGCTTTGATCCGGCGACCCGTCAGGTAGTCGCTGATCGGCTCGCGGCGCGGTTCTTTGCCTCGGTCGATGCCGGCTTGTGGGGCGATCTGCCCGAGGATGTCGCGCGGTTGCTGGCGCCCAAGGAAGCGGCGGCAATGGCGGGGTGGAACGCGGGCGGGGAGGGCTGACCATGCGCACGCCATGCAAGCTGCAATACTGGACGATCCGGCACGATGGCCACGTCGGGCATTTCCCGGCCTATCCCTGCAAGTCCGCAGCTTCCCAAGCCGCCGCCAGTTTCCGCCGCGCGTTCCCGTCGCATCGCTACACCGTCACGCGCGATCGGGAGACGGAACGCGCTTACAGCAAGACGGAGGGCTGACACATGATCACGAATCACACGCCGGGGCCTTGGCGCGTTGAACCCCGGCCAATGCTGGGGCAGATCGCAATTTACAGCGACGATATCCACGGCATGGACCCAAAAACGGAGACTAATTTGATTTGCGCGATGCACAACGGGCCAGTTAACGCCGCCAACGCCGCCCTAATCGCCTCCGCCCCCGACCTCCTGGCCGAGCGCGACCGGCTGCGGGCGGTCAATGCGGAGCTTGTGGCGGCGTTGCGGG
>Ga0075471_10000038_pt1 | contig 53232 bp, 61 predicted proteins | sample DEB19_08_DNA_2_FD_74787 | JGI IMG/M metagenome (GOLD analysis project Ga0075471, IMG submission 74787) | Aqueous microbial communities from the Delaware River and Bay under freshwater to marine salinity gradient to study organic matter... | ecosystem: Environmental > Aquatic > Marine > Coastal ...
AGCCCAAGTCGGTCGGCCTGCGCGAGGCACCAGTCGTTATAGTTGGCGTCGGCCGACTCCAGTTCCCGATACTTGCGGTTGAGCAGCGGTTCCACCTCCTTCAGGCATAGGCGCGCCTTCCGCATGGAGCGGAAGATCGCCACCGAATCCACCACCGAATCGGTGTACCACCACCCGCCCTCCTCCGGGCCGCCGTAGCAGCGTTGACTGACGTAGATGACCACCGCGACGGATCCCTTTGGAAGGGCATCGGGGGCGGACACGAAGTGCTTAAATGGCTTTCTCATGGTTGACTCTCCAGTCAGGGTGCGAACCCCTCGCGCACGCGAGGGCACGGGAGCATTATACCAAATACCGGGCGATCAAACAACCGATAGATGCAGTCCAAAGCAAGATGATAGGCCGCGTATCAGAGCGATCCTTTTAGCCTGATATGCGGACTATCAACACCCCTCCCAGCCCCGGAGGGCTGGGAGGGGGAAGGTTTCAGGCGATGGCGTGGAGGCAGAGTTCCCGGTCCGTGAACTTCTTCAGAATGCCGTCGATCTGGTGGCGAACATCCAACTGGCTCACAGCCGGAGTATTGAAGGCGAGGGCCAGCCCATGCCGCAGAGCGTAAAGAGCGGTGGGACGCGAGTCCTTCTTCGTTCCCCACTCCATGTCATCAATCTTCACCAACTGCAAGCCGTTGAGCGTATCCAGCCACCCACGGATCTGTGCGGCTTCGCAGCAGAAGCCCTCGGCTTCCACGCCGTCGCACCACTGGTAGAAGAGCCTAACATTATCAATCTTCATGGCGTTTCCTCGCGGAAAGTGTCACTAGGCAGGCCGCACGACGCGGCTGCTGCGTACATTGTAGCGTCTGTCTGCTGTCTGTCAAGTACCTAGTCGCGTAGTTGATAGGCCGTCCACCATAGTGATCCTTCTAACATGGTGGACGGCCTATCAAAATAAAAGACAAAAGAACCCCCCGCCCGGGTTCCGTCGTGTGGACCGGGCGGGGGGCGATTGGGGGCGAGTGTGTCAGGGCCGATCGTCACCCGTCAAGGCATACTGCAGGCCCCGAAGGGGGAAGGCGAAGAACAGGCCGAGAAGGCAGAGGATGAGGCCGACCGCGTAGCAGGCGATCTTCATGCCGATCGGAGCGGCCTGATACGCGATGATGGCGCAGAGGATGGGAGTCGGGATGACCATCGTGAAGAGGCCGAGGCCGATGATGATGCGATCCCACATTGAACCGAAGTACTGTTGCATACTAGTCCCAATCTGCCCCTTGGGGGCAAGAGAAGTGAGGGGGGGCCGGGACCGTCCCGGCCCCCCACGGGCAGGCGTCCTATGCCTGCGCCGCCCACACGCGGTGGACCTTGTTGACCTTCACACGGCGGCGGGTGTCGGGCTTCTCGGGAGTCGGGATAACCCAAAAGTAGACCCACACGCCATCAGCAGCCACGATCATGCGAGTGATCTCGCGAGGCTCGGTGAACCGACCCGTGCCTGCCTTGTGCCATTGCACAAAGCCTCTGCCGCAGGCGTTGACCTCGGCGCACGCTGCGCGAACCTCTTCCGGCGTCATCTTCCGGGCCATGTGGCCCCCCAATCTGCCCCCGAAGGGGCGGAAGTAGCGAAGGAACGCACGACGCGTTCCAGATACCCGAACTATACCCGATGGAACGCTACGCGCAAGGCTATTCGGCCCGGATTCTGCCCGGAATCTGCAGAAAGAAATCTGCAAATCTTGGGAGATTTGGCTTGACATCGTGTCCAAACAGTGCTACGGGTCCCGTTTGGCACCGGATGCCTCGCGGCTTGCCAAATCGCCTCTAAAATTTTTCATTTTTCCTCAAAAATATGGGTCCCCTTTTAGATACCCCCACACCCTATCCAAGAAAATGGGTCCCCTTTGGGTCCCTTTTATGGGTCCCCTTTTAGTATCCCCATCTCCTACATATTTTCATGAAGTCCTTTTCTGAATTTCTATCTGAATCTTTAAAATTTAACAAAGCACTTCTTGGAATGCCTGCTGTAAGAAGCATCATGACAAGAAGCAAGGTGTTAACCCCAGAAGGACTTCCTCGTACTGTATTTCATGGAACCAGCGCTGCAAAAGATTTCAGAAAATTTGGCATAACGAGAGATTTTGGATTTCATTTTGCAGAGGATCCAAAGCTTGCTGAACGTGCATTGAGATCTAGATTGGGTGGTACTACGCAAAAAGGTGGTCCCCGCATCATTCCAGCATTTTTAGATATCAAGAATCCTGCTCCATTTGATGAAATCACAAAAGAAGATAATTTTGAAGCCCCCGGTGCATGGCTATTTTCGGATGTAGTGAGAAAAATGGCTGATCGTGGAGTGTTTTCCGTAAACCCAGAAAGGAATCAATTTGAAATGGATCCTTCCGATGCTAGCTACCGTGGTGTTTCGTTGCGTGGAGAAAATATTCCAGGATATGGAAAATTAGTTCCAGCAAAAAGAAAAGTTGGTAAGATAGACGTAGATACCGGATCTTACATTCGCGACACCACCGAAAAGGCAAAAGAACAAGCTGGAGGAAGTTCTAAATTTTTTAAACTTCCAACAATAGAACGAAACAAAATTTTATTAAAACATTTAGTAGGGGATCTGCGTGGACTCGGATACGATGGTGGTGAATATGAAAATAAATTTGAAGGAAAAGGAAAAACTTGGGTTGCATTTGACCCTCAACAAGTTGTCTCGGCAATAACCGGAAAAACAATGGGCTCAAAATAAAAATGGGTCCCCTTTTAGTATTTCCCAGTCACTAAATATTTTCATGCTTTCATTCAAACAATTTTTAATAGAAGAAGAAAAAAGTGCTTTTCAGGAAGTTAAAGCAGACCTTGAGGATACTCCTGCAATTTCAATGGGAAAAAAATTGGTGGCCAAGGGGGCTAATATGGTGACTCAAGGTGCAGGAAATTTGGTGGGTCCCGTTTCAAGCATCGCCCAAGGGGATGTAATAGGAACGATGCTTTCTTTGGGAAAGAATGCAAGCCCAATCGGAATGGCCCATAGTGCTCTTATGATGGGAAAAGAAGCAAATGCCACTCCGTATCCTCTGGAATCAGAGATTGAAAGCCAAAATGCAAAGGATGATTTACTTTCCGCTGCAATGAACCCCAATGATAATGCCGTTCCTCAGAAAGGACCGGCAGAATTGAAGAGAGCAGAATTTAGAAGAAAACAACAAGAATACATGAGCAACGTCGGTAGTGACGAATATTGATTTATTTTGGGAATTGTATCCAGATGCACAAAGCATTGCCATCTACAATGGCAATTTGATCGTAAAAATTAAACTTTAGGTCCCGAAATTCTTACCTGTGAAGGTTTTTCTGCCTTTAAAGCAGAATCAACTTCTCTTTTTGATTGTCTATCAATACCTTTTTGCATTATGGGTTGCATTGCAGATACAGGGTCAATAGCAGCTTGTGCTGCGCCTAAAGCTTTATCTGTTGCATTAGCTGCCCAATCAGGCATTTTGGATAAAGTTTGATGTGTGATTTTTTCAACATCATCAAATACTCCCAATTTTTCTGCTGCTGGTTTTACAAGGTATTCCCCTACCAATCCTCCTACTAAGCCACCTCCAAGATTTAACGCACTGTTTGTTGCAGAAATTTTTTTATCATAATTTAATTTTTCTGTTTTTAACTTTTTTAATCTATTCGCCGCTCTAATAAGATCGTCTTGTGATAGTTTTTCTAATCGATTTACAATTCTTTTTTGGGTTTCTGGATCTTTAGTAAATCTTAATTGATATTCTTCTGCTGCTTTAGAAAAATCATATCCTGGTTTTTCCATTTCTACTTTTTTCTGCGTCCAATGTTTAACAATATCTTTTTCTGTTGGAATCTGTTTGCTTTCAATATTTTCGATATTACCTCTTAGTTCACGCCCGACCGGGCCGCGATCCCACGCCTTAAAATACCTTCCATCACCATAAAAAGGAGGGTCAACAACATCTAGCGCTACTTTCCTAGTAAGTGGTTCTGTAGCAATATTTGCTCCACCTACTAATGTTGGTTTATCTTCATTTTTTTCCTCACTTTGAGCTTCATTTAAAAGATGTTGAAGATAATTAATTTTTTGTTGAAGATTTTCGCATAAATTTTTATAATATTTTGTTATTATATCATTCATTTTTTAATTCTTTTTATTATTTAGGATAAAAAAATTATTTTTTTTTCGTTTTCTTCTTTGGTTTTCTGTGGCCAAAAAACTTTGATATGGATAACTGTGCCAAATTTCCAATAATACTTTGAACTTTTTGATTTGGATGTTTTCTAGTTTTGTCTTTTGGGTTCCCAGTGTCACCAAGTATACTAGTTATTTTTGCGGCTGTTGCCCAGTTATCTTCTGCATCCATTCCACTTGCATAAGGTTTGCCCAAGGCATCATCGGCATATTCATATGCAGCTTCAAATTCATTTGATATACGGGAATCGTCATGCTGGCGAACAACTCTTTCTGAATTCATTCCTAGTTCATGGGCTAATGGTAACTGATCTGATCTTTCCTTTTGTCTTAAAGGAAGACGTCTTTTTTGGCTTTCTACTGCTCTGGCAATACGACCAGGATCCTTGCCGCCATGTTTTAAAGCTTTTTTGAGCGTTCCTTCATTTAACATGTTTTCTAAGAAATTTACTTCTTCTTGAAGTTTTTCTGCTAAAGTTTTGTAATATTTTGTTAAATATTTCATATTTTTCTTATTTTCTTTTTTTATTTCTTCTTTGTTCTCTTCTTTTCTTTACATTTCCATGATGACTTGATGTAGATAAATTTTTCAAATTGCCGATAATATCTGCTATAGATTGATCTGGATTGGCTGGGAGCTTGATGGCATGCCTGCGTTCCGGTGCACGATCACCAATTATTGCTCCAAGCTTTTTTGATCGTTCCCAATGTTTATTTGCTTCTAGGGATCCTGCAGATTTTTTTTCAGGTTTTCCTAGGGCACCATCGCCATAAGAATAGGAAGCTTGCCGTTCACGAAATTTACGTTCGGTGTCAATATCCATTAAATCTGAAAGATATGTTGACATTCCATAAAATCCTGGTATTTGGAGTCCATCAGCGGCTTTTGATTGAATTTTTTCCGTTCTTTGGTCTTGTCTATCTACCAATCTTCTTTGTTGGCTGTCTACTGCTCTGGCAAGAAGACCAGGATCCTTGTGTCCTGCTCTCATTGCTCTTTTATATGTCGCTTCATTCAACATATTTTCCAAAAAATTTATAATCGTTTCTTCCATTTTCATGGCATCTTCTGAATCAGCTTCTCTGCGACGGTCGCTTGGTTTTGGTTTTTCAGATTTTTTTACCCCTTGGTTATTAAATATACGTCTTACTTTTCCGTCACCAGGCCATTTTGAAAAATTATCTGTAATTTTGGATAATTCTGATTGTCCCTCTTTAGATAAAACCCCCATTGTTTTTTCAATTCTTCTAATTTTTTCACGAACATCATTACCGGGTTTTGCGGCTTCTCTGCGGCGATCTGCTTTTGTTTTTGGGTGCGCTTCATTCAACATATTTTCCAAGTAATTTATTTTTTGCTGAAGATTTTCACATAAATTTTTGTAATAATTGGTTAAGTAGTTCATTATATTGTTTCTTCTTTATTCTATTAGTGTGGTTGAGGACCATCTTGAACCTCCCAATCATCCTCTTCTCTATAGTCGTCAGCTGCATCTTTTACTTTTTCTTTGTCAATTTGATTTCTTCTATCTTTGGCACGAACGGTATTATAGTCTCTTTCTTTTTTTCCGTGCTTCTTCTTTTTTCCCTTTCCCTCAAGAATGGCTCTGATGGAACTTTCAAGAGTGTAGCCGACAGAAGACTCTTCTTTCATTACCATATCTTCTTTTTCTACTTTTTCTTTTTCCTCTTTTGGATCGGTTTTCTGTGTTTTGATGTTCAGTGGAACTCTTTTGGCATCAGATCCTTCTTTTGTTGAAGGTTCTGCAAGTGGTTTTTCTGCTTTCTTGGTTTCTTCAAGAAGTGAAAGTTTCTCTTGCAATTCAATTACTCTCTTTTGGAGTTGTTCCGATAGTTGTTTATAGTGATTCGTTAAGTAGTTCATGAAAATATTTAGAATAAATAGTCTTATGGACTACATGGCAAGATATTATCAAAATAAATGCAAAAATTTGCAAGAAGAATTAATTCGTTTGCAAAATTTGCTTGAAATTGCTTCAGCTCCAGAAAAAAAAGAGCCATCTTTCAAAGATAAAATTGCATCCAGAATAGATGCTAATACCTCTGGTGGCGAAAGAGCAGATGCGGCAGCAAGTGAATTTTTTGGTTCAGTGCAAAAAATGGCCTCAATGATTAAAAATAAGGGCATTAAGCCAGAATTGGATTCTATTGCTAGTGAAGTTGAAAAAAAATCCCAAAATGTGCAAACAGGGAATCCAATTAGTGATGCAATAGTAGGTGGAGTCAGTTCTTTTGCGGGAGAAAAAATTGCTGATGCTCTTAGAAGCAATGCTGCAGCAAATGTTGCAACAACTTTTGCGATGAGACAAAGACATTCCGACAAATACAAAGAAATTGATGCAGAACGTAAAAAATTACTTGATGCTGGAAAAACTCCAGCACAAGCAGAGTCAGATTTGCAATCTCGCTATAAAAATTATTACTATAAATTAGATCAATGAAAAAATTTAAAGAATATCTTCAAGAATATTTGGATGTATTTGGCGGTTCCAACAAAAAAATGGGAAAAGCAAGTAGCAAGATGCGTGACAAGTATAAAAAAATCCTTTTGGCTCAGGTTAAAGGAAAGCATCCTTATGCCAAAACGGAAATAGAAAATTTAATGCAGTGGATGAAATTTTGACGCCAAGAGTACTCTAAGGTATCTTTAAAGAACTCTATAGAATACTCTTTAAAATATTTTTTAAATAACCTTTAAAGTTATCTTTAAGATATTATAAGTTCTTTTGGTGGGTTTGTCAAGAGAAAAATCTAAATATTTTTATGAATAATAATCAGCATAACCGTAAACTTTTTGAGCAGGCTTTGGTTGATGTTTCAAATCAAGAAAAACAACAATTAAACGAAATTATTGGAACAGCTCTTGCGGTTGCTGCTGGTGTCGGCGCTCTTGCATTTGGAAAGCAACAATGGGATGCATATAAGGAAAAACAAAGTGCTGCTGCCCAAGCTAATCAAAAAGCAGCCTTGGAACAACAAAGAATACAAGCTCAAATTAAAACAGAAAAAGCAGCCAGAAAACTTGCAAAAGCAAAACGTAAAGCACTTGAAGCAAAAGCCGAAGCAGATGCAATAACCGGAGAAGCAAGGGCAGACGAGACTAGAGCAAATATTGATAATTCACGAAGCAGAACTGCTGCACAAAATGAAGTAGATAGAGCAAGAGCAGCAGCGTTGACACAAAATGCAGATACTAATGCACAAAAAGCAAAAGATGCTGCAGAAAATACTGGAGAATTGAATAAAGCAAGAGCAGCAGAACTATTGGCAAGAGCAGAATGGCACAAGGTTCGTGCTTCTACATCTGGAGTTGGTGATGAAGATATTGACGCAGCAATGTCAGAACCTCCACCAACAGCAAAACCAAAAGCCGCTACAGCTACTCCAACAGAAGCTCCATCGGCCGCACCAAAGCCAGCAGCTGCACCAAAGCCAGCAGCAGCTCCATCAGCTGCACCAAAGCCAGCAGCTGCACCAAAGCCAGCAGCAGCTCCATCAGCTGCACCAAAGCCAACAGAGGCTCCTACAACTTCTCCCGAAAGCACAATTACACTTAGTGGAAAAGATATTTTTCCCGCAACATTTAGTTTTAGTGCAACAGATGCTTTCCGTAGTTTAATTAATCCTAGTACATTTGCAAGAAGTGGAGCCACGGAAACACCACCAGAAACTCCAACTTCTGCACCAGCAGCTGTTCCAGCGGCAAGTGCACCAACTCCAGCCGTAGAAACTCCACCAACATCTGGCAGATTACCAACAGTTCCGAAAAAAAGAACTAAACCAAAATCAGAAGAACCTTCTTTATTTACTGGTGGCGAAGTAACAGCAGCCGCTGCAACTCCATCAAGACCATCTAGAGGTGGCTCCAAAGGAAAGCCTGCAGCTACAGCAGCAACTCCTGCTCCAGCCGCAACACCAGCCGCAACACCAGCAGCCGCTCCTGCTCCATCAAAACCAGCTAAAGGTGGCTCCAAAGGAAAGCCTGCAGCTCCAGCAGCAACTCCTGCTCCAGCAGCAGCACCAGCCGCAACACCAGCAGCAACTCCTGCTCCAGCAGCAGCACCAGCCGCAACACCAGCAGCCGCTCCTGCTCCATCAAAACCAGCTAAAGGTGGCTCCAAAGGAAAGCCTGCAGCTCCAGCAGCAACACCAGCAGCCGCCCCTGCTCAAGTAATAAGAAGAAATAGAAGACCAGTAAACCCAAATCCGGCAGCAGTTCCATTGGGTACAGAGGCAGGAACTGGAGCACCCTCCACTCCCACTGCATCAACACCATCAGAACCACCACCAGTCCAGCCAAAAGCACGAAAAATTTCTGGAGCAAGGGTAGCTCAGGTTGCTGCAACTTTAACTGGAGGAAGTTCATCTTCTTCTGGAGAAGGCAGAAAACCAGGAGAGTGGAGAACGGGAGCTTTGCACTATAATCCTATGGCTCCACAGGGATCAGAAAGAGTGCAACAAAGAAACAAAAGAAATGATCCTAATGCAAGAAGACCAGATCCAAATACTGGACATGGTTCAGATGATTTAGATAGAGACATACCAGACCCAGAGGATCTTGAAGATGGTGTAATTCATATCTACAAGAACATGATTATGGAAAAGGTATTAACTTTTAATAAATAATTTGTGGTCATTACAGAAAAAAATAATTTAAAAAATACATTTTTTATTCTTCAAAAAATAGATAAATTTTCTATTTTTAAAGATTTAGTCACAAAAATAAAATTACTTAGAAAAATGCCATTTCATGAAGTATTTTTGATTTTTTCAATTCAAAATTATGATAATGTTTATTCAGAATTGGAAAAAGAAGATGTAAAGGTTGTTGGATTTATTCAAAATAAAGATAACACAATAACCATGAAAGTATCTTAACATGGGGAAATCAGATCCAAAAAATTGGAATGATTATGAAATTGTAGAGCAAAGTGACAATAATGATTATCCTCCGGCCAGAAGTCTTTTCAATGAATCGGTTGCACCACCAATAAGTGAAGAAGCAAGAGAAGCTTCTAGGACAATTGACAGAGGATTGAGTCAAATAAGAAATACTGAAGATTTTGGATTTGACGATACTACTTTTGGTGGTCCAAATACAGATGATATGCCGATTGAAGAATATGGTGACGTTGAAGACAGAACCGAAAATATTTTAAAAAATTTAGAAAAAGATTTAAATTACTCTGCTTATTTCTATGAAAGATATGGAAATGTAGATGTTTATTTTTCTTTAGAAGATATATATCGATCCATTGGTGTTTTTACAAGTTCTGATAAAAGAGTAAATATAAAAATAATCAAAAATGGGACAATTTTTATCGGTGATTATGTTTCACCAAATCAAATTATTGAAGAATTGATTGACGGAGTCGTTTCTTTTTTGGTTTTTAAGGTAAATGGAACTCCAGCTTTGATAACAGGAACCTTAAAAGAAGAATTGGTAAATGGTGAAGAGCATGTAAGGGAAGCAGCATTTTCTCTTTTACCAGATGGTAGGGTTTTATTGTGGAATGTGATGAAACAAAAATGGAGTTCTTTTTATCCAGACAATTTAATTGAAATGACACGAGATGATACATCTGCATTCGAATAAATATTTGTGTGGAAGAACCAGAAGATTTACTCAAAACGGAACGCCATCTTAATACTCTTTTGTTGAGAGAGGCAAGACTCATAATCAAAAATTATGAATCATATCTTATGGACAAAATGTCTTCCAAGACTCTTGCTGAAAAAATGTTGAGCCTTGCACATATAGTAAAAAGAGTTGACGAGTTCAATAAAAAGTCTTGATTTTAATTTTTACCGTGGTAGAATATACATATGTTTTATTGTGATCATAATGCCCCATTGGGCGAAGCGCTTGATTATTCTGACGTTTTGATTGTTCCTTCTTTGTCTGAAGTTAAGTCTAGAAAAGATATTAGTCTTGAAGTTGAAACAACTTTTCGTTGTGGCACTTCTTGGAACGGTGTTCCAATTATGGCAGCAAACATGTCTACGGTTGGAACACATAATATGGCCAAGGTTTTGGCAGAATACAAGATGGTAACATGTCTCCGCAAAGGTGGAGATTATTATACTGCGTTCGTGGCAACAAATCCTGAATTTGAAAAATATGTTTCGCTTACGCTGGGGCTTGATGCAGACAGCAAACTGTTTGTTGACAAGGCAGATATCAAAGATCCAACGTTTGTTTGTATTGATGTGGCGAATGGTTATATGACGGAGTTTCATAAATTTATAAAGAAAGTAAGAGAAAAATGGCCGAAGTCAATTTTGATTGCAGGGAATGTAGTGACCCAAGAAGGGGTCGTGGCATTATCGGATTCTGGAGCAGACCTAGTAAAGATAGGAATAGGATCGGGATCGATGTGTCTGACCCGGCGAGTGGCAGGAGTAGGATATCCCCAGCTCTCCGCAGTGCTAGAGTGTGCTCAAACAGCAGAAGCATCCGGTATTGGGATCGTTGCTGATGGTGGTATTATCTATCCAGGAGATTTTGCAAAATCATTTGTAGCGGGTTCGGCATTTGTCATGGCTGGAGGAATTTTTGCTGGTCATGATGAATGTGGCGGTGAAATCAGGCATATGGAGCATGGAAGGCTGACAATGTTGCATTATGGAATGAGCAGCAAAACTGCAAATGAAAAATACAACGGTGGCCTTTCAGATTATCGCGCCTCAGAGGGGCGCACGGTGGAGGTCCCTTACCGTGGATCTGTACGAAATACGATACAAGAAATTTTTGGTGGTATTCGGTCGGCTTGTTCTTATGTTGGTGCTTTTGACTTGCCTTCTTTGTATGAGCGTGGTAGAATGGTGAGAGTCAATCGTACTTTGAACAGTGTTTTTGAAGAAAATGAAATATGAATATTTTTGTTTTAGATGAAGACCCGCTTAGTGCTGCATCAATGATGTGCGACAAGCATGTTGTCAAGATGATTTTGGAATCTTGCCAATTGCTTTCGACTGCGCACCATTTTCTTGATGGAAAGCAAGTTTTAGTTGAAGGAACTAAGCGCAAATATTTTTCTTATTCAAATGGAAATAATAATATTTGCAAGTGTACTATGATAAATCATCCTTGCACCATTTGGGTTCGGGCCAATAAGTCAAATTATATGTGGCTTTGGAATCATGCATATTCTCTTTGCAAAGAATATACTCTTCGTTATGGCAAAGAGCATGCAATGGAAAAAATGCTTATGATGGAGCTTTGTAATCCGCCTATCAACATTCCGCAGGGAAGCATTACTCCATTTGCACAAGCAATGCCAGAAAAATATAAGCATCCAGATGCTGTAGTTGCTTACCGAGCTTATTATGTTTATGAGAAGTCTAGGTTTGCAAAGTGGAAGAATAACAATATACCCGACTGGTATGTCGCTAGAGTTGCTTAATTATTTTTGTTTTGGAACTCTTACTTTTTGACCAGGTTGTATTTTCATTGGATCTACATTAGGATTGGCGGCTTTGACTCGTTCCATTCCTTGATTTGTGCTTCCACCAATTTTCCAAAAAGTATCTCCGGGTTGTACAACGTAATCTTCTGAATCCGTTGATTGTTTTGCAGTTTCTGTTTCAACAGGCTTTACCGAAGGCGTTTCTACAGGTTTAACGGGCTCCGGTGTTTTGGGTTGTTCTGCTGTTTTTGTTTCTCCAGGTTTGCAATTTGGGCCAGTGCATGTTAAATATGTTTCTTTAAACTTAGAAACATTTTTTGCCCAATGTCTATTTAAATCATTAGGATCATTTGCCACACCTCTTGGTGCCCATCTGTTTCCCATGAATGTTACAAAGTCAGTAGACTTGTCAGATTTTTCATATCTTTCTCTATTTTTTAGAATCGATGATGCCGCCCATCCTGCTTGACGATCTAAAGTTTGTTGATCGGTATCTCCGGGTTGCTCCATAGCTGCAGGAGTCAATACACCAAATTGTCTACCTCTTCTCCCACCCTCCCCCCTTCGTATGGCAAAAAGCATTGAAACATTTTCGTAATCGGTTGGTTCAATATTATTTCTTTTTGCGGCACCAATTACAGTATCATATTCATCTGGAAAATGAGCTTTTAAATTTTCATGAAATCTTGTGTGATAATCTTCTTCAGTTTGTTGTGCTGCTTGTTGCTCGCTTAAAAATACTTTAAAACTTTTCATGTTTGTGCTTGCTATTAAAAGAGCTAGTGGTATAATAATGCGTAATAAAGGAAACCACATGAACGTAAAAGTATTTAGACTAAAGTCCAATGAAGAGATCATCGCCCGTTACGAGGAAAAGGATGATGGCTACCTTTTCAAGGATCCTGCAGTTTTGATTCCAATGCAGCAAGGACAAATTGGTCTGATGCCTTGGCTTATGTATACAAAGGCAGACAAGGGTATTTTGATTCCAAAAAGTTTTATTGCTTTTACTGTAGATCCGCTTGATGAGATGAAGGAACAGTACGACGCAAGCCTTAATAAGGGTCTCGTTACGCCTAACAAGACGGTGAAGAAGTCGCCGTTGAAGCTGACGACGGATTAATGAATATTGAATCTATAACCAAGTTTTACATTCCTATTGCCAAGCCTCTTTCTATGGCAATGGAAAGACAGAAGAAACATATTTCTATAATTGTTCATAAAAAAGAAATAGTTTCAATTGGTCAAAATGAGTACAAGACTCATCCTCAGAGCGTAAAACTTGGTTATAGATATCCAGAGATGCATTCAGAATTGGATGCATTTAGAAAAGTTCCAAGAAGTCTTAGGGATAAAAAGTTGATTCTTCTTAATTTTAGATTCAACAGGTTTGGGCATTTTAGAAATGCAAAGCCTTGTCCTGTTTGCCACAAATGGTGTAAAGATATTTTTCATGATATTTTTTATACTACTGACGATGGGCTTGTTCAGCTGGAGGATTAATGGAAACCCGTAATATTATTGATCATTATGCATACTGGAGAGACGATGCAATCAGGGCTGATCTTGACAATAAGCGCTATAACTATTCAGTTGTGTGTTGCAATATTGGTAACGATTTTAATATTGCAACCGTTATACGTAATGCTAATGCGTTTTTGGCGAAAGAAGTAATAATTTATGGTAACAAAAAGTATGACCGTCGTGGGACGGTTGGCACTCATCATTATACCAACTTTCGTCATGTCAAAGGGATTGACAATCTCAATGCCTATTTTGAAGAAAGCATTTCCAAGCATGAGGGCAAAGTTGAATTGCTTGGAATTGACAATATATGTGAGGCAAAAGACCTAAACCAATTTGAGTTTGATCCAGATATTCATTACATTATGATTTTTGGTCAGGAACAAATTGGCGTTCCGAGTGATGTACTAAGTATGTGTGATCATGTACTTTACATTCCTCAGTACGGTTCGGTGAGAAGTATTAATGTTGGCTCTGCAAGTGCAGTTGTGATGAATTCATATTGTTCTGCAGTGCAAGCGACTCTGGGCCCCGGAGTATAATTTTTTGGGGCTTTCCTTCCCCGGTGGTGTAACGGTAGCACAATTGACTCTGACTCAATTTGTCTAGGTTCGAATCCTAGCTGGGGAATTATAAATATTGTTACCATGCAGATTATTACTCCATTTTTAACAATTTTAAATCAATTAAAAATTTTACATTGGCAAACTAAATCTTATGCTGAACACAAAGCTTTAGGCAAAGCATATGAATCTATAGATCCTCTCGTTGATAATTTTGTAGAAGTTTATATTGGAAAATACGGAAATATAAACGCAAAAGAAAATTTTAAACTTACTGTTGAAAATTACTCTTCAAAACCTTGCAAGGAGGCAATTGAAGAGTTTATCAATATGACAGAAAATATTAGAAATAATTTACAGGAATCCGATACAGAACTCCTAAATATTAGCGATGAGATACTAGCTGTTCTACAGCAAACCAAGTATCTTCTTCGCTTAACATGAAAATTCCAGAACTAACTTACGAAATCCGTTCGTTGGCTCGCAAAGAACAAGATCCTTCTCGCAAGGATCTTTTTTATCAGGTAGCAAGTCTTCTAGAATACACAGATGATCTTGTGAAACAATGTGATCTTGCCGTTTGCGATGGCCTTAAATCTGGCACAGGACCCATAGAACAAAACGGGGAAACAAAATATCCCGTGAATGAACAAGTATTAGGCATGATGGAAGATTTCCTTCATGAACTTGTTCAGCGCGGATATGTAAACGAAAAAGAACGCTGGGAAGAAATACGAAGATTAGACGCAGCTTAACAAAGCTTTGTACACATTCTTCGGAATTGTTTGATGACTCATTGCCTTGAAATTAGAAGGCATTAGTCTTTGTATTCTCTTGCATCTGTATGGGTTCTTTCTGTACATCCAATACTTTCTCGTTTCTTCCATCAAAAAATGTGTATAGATGTAACAGTTTGCACCTTTGATATATTTCTTTTTATCTATTGGCAATTCATATTTGTCAATTAATTTCACAGCATATTGTTCGCATTCTCTTTCCATCTTTCGAACCCAGTAAAATGCTTTTTTAATTTCGTTGTCTGTAAATTTTTTACCGGCAAACCAATCATCCATGACTAAACAATATTTGTCTGCTTTTTTATAAATTTTAGATTTTTGAATCCATTGTAAAAAATGTGAATATTCATGGAGTAAAGTTTCTAAAAAAGTTGTAGAATTTTTGCCAACTTTAATAATTAATTTTGAATCTTCAAAATATCCTGCACAACGGTAACCACCGCAATTTACGGTTTCTCCTCTTCCTAGAACCAATTTTCCGTTATATTTTTTAAGATGTTCACGCACATGTTTTACAAACTGGCGATGTTTGTCGTGCATGGGCAGGATCCTCCAGTGTAGTTATTTATGCCATAAAAGCTTAATCTGAACCATTAAAAAATATTGTTTTTTGGTATTGACAAAAAAATTTTATATGATACAATATGCAATAAGAAAGGTTTAAATTTTTATGAACGTTACTACAATTAATCGTCCGACTAAGATTCAGCGTGTTTTTGATTACATGTCAGAGGGAAATACTCTGACCCCAGCCCAAGCTCGTGCCCGTTTTCGGGTACGAAATGTTCGGGCAACGATGAGTGACCTACAAGGTGCATTTGATCGTTTTGGCTATAGTTACGATGTCGTTCGTGAGATGCGAAACGGCAAGAGTCACTATCGCCTCCGTAACACTCGTCGTCGCTAAACTTTACTGTTTAGCCTTTCGAAAGCCCACCTCAAAATTTGAGGTGGGTTTTTTTATTGGTCCTAAATAGTGTACGAGAATACATTATGTCAAGAAGATTGTGTTGCTGTGGACGCCAACCTAAACCTGAAGCATTCTGCTGCAATCCAGAATTTTATAAAGACTTTATAACTCTTTATGGCGACAGCATGGCCCAGCATGCCGAAGTGAGCCCAAAAGATTGGATTGCTCTCTATGTTGAGCGACCTGGAAATGGATCAGGCAACTCATGGACTCTTAGTCATCTACCATCATCTTCAGCACCATATACTTGCAATTGTAATAGCAACGAAATACCAGGATGTGGAAAAGATAATTGCGATTGTGTTTCTGAAAATTATTATTCTGTACCAGATTTTGATCCAAATAGACCAGAAGATGTGGCTGCGTTAGAACTTGGACGAAAGTCTTGCTGCCAATTGCATAGATTAATAAGTACAACAGATGGCGCAAAGCCAATGTATTTTGCATACAAATACTCTGGCTGTAATTTAATTTGGTATCCAAGAGAATTTGCTTTTAACTACGATCCTTATATTGTCCAGTGTAATGGATTTATTACTAGAAGAATATTAACTGATACTAATAGAGTTGTTCAGAACTCTTGCCACAATTGGGCAACCCAAGAAAATGCAGGAGCAGCAGGAGATCAAATTCCTAGCCCATGTGAAGACCCGCAAGTTGTAGGATATGATGAAATTCTTCCATGTGCTTGTTCACCCCATCCACACATACATGGTGGTATTTATGATTCGTTATATAATAGAGTAAATGTAAAACTAAGTCCATATTCACTTGGTTATCTTCCTTTCATGTTGCCATTTAGCCGACCAATGACTGTTGATGAAGCAGGATGTTGCTGGTGTGCTAACACAAGTTCGACTAATGCAAATTTTGAAGCATTTAGAAAAGGAAGACAAGCTTGTTTTTTAAAAGGATATCCATATTCCGATGCTGCTGGAAAAACAATAAGCATTTCAAATGTTTGTGGTCCTGGATTTGATTGCACCGCTGAACGTTCTGGTGTAATTAGTTCAAATCAAAGATATCGCAGAGCTTGTTTTGAAAGAGGCATTTCCCCTTATCTTCTTAGATTATCAAAAGAAGAACACAAGATGGCTTATGAAATTTGGGGACACGGAGTAAATGCTTCTACGGTCAATGACTATGGTTCTTCGTACAATGTTAGAAGCATAGAAATTAAAAGACTTCAAAAGGATATTGTAGTTGAATTCAGAAAAGCAATTGGTCAAAAAACAAAATTAAGGGATCAATTTATTGGAACCGTTCATCTAGAGCATCATTTTGAAATGTATGCTTATAGATCTGACGATGCTAGTGCTAGTATAGAAATACAAGCTCTCCAAAACAATTGCACTGCTTTGGTTTTACCATATGAAGGGCACGGTGGAATTATATCCAAACGCGGAACCTATAACAGATGGACACCTTGGAAGTTTGATTCCATAATGTGGCAAGTCAGAAGAGCAATTCCAAGAAGAGTGATGTACAAGGGCTCTGGCGTTCCTTTATTCCAATTTGATTTGGTAAACATGGAAACAATTAGTTTCCAGAAAAACATTCGTCATAACGGAGATAATTTTGATGGTGCGTTATTTTTATCTCATTATTATAGATATTTTTATGGATTAATTTATTTTAATACTGGAGCCTGCGAATATATTGGCGATGATCCTGTAGCTCCAGAATGGGACTTCAGTCATTATTTGGATTCATATGATTATGTGAGATTTTGGCTTGAAGAAATGATTGTAAATGGTGTCATTAAAATAAAGGATCATGCTGTAGATATTGCAAATGAAGTAAACGAAATAATTGCATCCGGCAATCAAACACCCAGCGGAACTTTGGAGATTGCAGAAGAAGTATTGTTAAAAGTTGGCGGGACCGATGGTTATAGAAATTTAATAAACTTTTTTGGCGTATCCGCAGGAACACAAAACGCTGTTACGCCAAAAATAATTAAACAAAAACTATTAAATCCAGAAGGAACTTCAACTTGGAGAGGTCCTTCGGGAGACTATGAAACATTTAGGGCTTTCTTGCCAAGAAGAGCAGTTCTTCCTGCAGCCGAAACAAAAGCTGGTGTTACTGCTTGGGGGTTTACTGGAGATTTTGCAAGATTACAAGAAACCAATTTTGGTATAACCGGAGCCCCAGATTTAGTTTCTACGGCAATAAACGATTTGCCACCAATTTATAACATAAATGATGAAAATAGCATATTTAATGAAGTATTAAATCCACAAAGAGTTATTTGCGGGTTGATGGGAGCTTTTATTATTGATGCTAGCGGTAAACTAACCTTGTTTGGTTCCGATCTTGAAAATGCACCAACAGGCGAATCACCATGCGAAGGGCTCGGTTCTAACTGGCAACCATATGTTGGTTGTGTTCCTCCATACCTTTTAATTACTAATTTATTCAAAGAAGATGAAGAAAATCCGGGTCAAATTATTGAAAGACCACCAGAAGAAATTCCAGATGGCCGTGTAATTGATATGGCCTTTAAAAGAGATTTTGCTGTAGCATTAGTTGATTTTGTACAGGGAGGAATAGCTCAAAATTGTGCGATTGGCCCAGGAAATGATGTAGACTTCAGTCCAGCCGTAGAAGACTCCAGCACATATGATAATGATTTTGGTGGCCCAAATGCCAATGTAAATGGAAACAACGAATACATGAAATTTGGTGGTGGAAATTATTGTGCATTGGATGAACCGTTCCATGATGGGGTCGAAAGTGCGGCAATCCCAGGAGGGCCAAGAAGTGCATATGAAAGAAGAAAACCAAATGCATATCGTTTGAAATCTTGGGGCTCAAAGGCAAAACAATATGGTACTTTTTGCGGATCCAATGCACAAGCAGATTTTGATATTCCTCAAGAATGTACGGTCAGTAAAATAGAATATTTGAGATATAATTCTGAAGTAAACCCAATTCTAGATGGAGGTTTTTCTAGAAGGTATCCTGGGACAAACAACTTCTTTATTTGGACTGCAGTATCTTCTGGTGTAAAACACTTAGCTGCAATAGATGATTATGGTGGTATTTTTATTACTCCTCAAAGTGATAACTCATTGAATCAATCACAAAAAGGATTAGGCGTAACCTACAGTTCAATATATAAACAAGCACTTGAGACTGGTGCTCAAAACCCAGAATCATTTAAGTGCATCGATCTTCATAATGGATTGGGTCCAAGATTTAATTATTATCCACATGTACCAAGACCGGGCTACGTAAAAGAAGAAGAATGGACACAAACTTTTTATAATAATATAACACTTCCAGATACTTCTTACAAAAAAAATATATGCAGTTGTTGGTTTGATTGGGATACATGTGGTCAAGGGGCTGGAGACGGTCCGGGAGGAGGAGACTCTGAAGTTTGTGCTGGTCCGCTCTATCCATTGTTAGATGCAACCAATCCAATCAGTGGTTGCTGCAGTGATCCATATCCCCCTGAAGTTTTGGATCTAACATGTGTTCTTTTAGGAAGTCTAGTTCAATATCCCGATTCTGCAGAGCCGTGGGTCCCAAGAGAAAATGATGCTCAGCCAAGATATACTAAAGTTGCTTGTGGTCTTTATAATACATTATGTCTAACAAATGAAAATAAATTAGAAATATACGGCTCTTACGTAAAAGTCACTCCAGAAGGAGAGCCAATAATAGATGAGAATAATCCAGTTATTCCAGCATATGTCCCAGATGCATTGAAACAAAAAGCTGGATCTTGGAATGTCACTTACGCATGTCCCATTTATTGTGCAGGAACTACACACAGTCCAATTGTAGATTATTCATACAATGAGCCTTCTTCAAATAATGTAATTGAACAAATTGAAAGCTCTGCAGATTATAGTATTTGTGTTACTGGAGATAAAAAGGTTCACATATGGGGAGATGCTAGCATGGTCCCCGGGGCTTTTGATCCTAATAGTTATCAGCCCGGTGCAGTTGCATATAGAGTTTTAGATACAGAGTTAACAAATATTACAGAAATTGTTTCTATTGCAGCTGGAGTAAACTCAATTTACATTCATTATAAGAAAAATATTGGCGTATCTACTAATGGAATTCCTTTGAGAGCTTCAGTTACGTATGAGTTTACAAGATATAATATAAATGGCACCTCAACAGAAGTTCCCGATGAAGTACAAAATTCTAGAATAGTTGACATAGGTGCTGGATATTTGCATGCAGTTGTGATTTATAGTAAACGTTTGGAATCAAAAGTTTGGAAAGCTCAAGATTTTGCTGAGGGAACTTTAAAATATCAATTTAAAGATTTTGCCATCCTTCCATTTTTCTTTAGAAGACAAGCATTTTTCCATGCTTTGCCCGGTGGTTGGGATTATTCTAAATGGCTTTATGGTGGAGTATGCTGTAGTTCTCTTGAGAATCCTGGCACCAATCCAGTTCGTCAACCGGATCCATGTGCAGTTTTGAGATATAATATTTTCAATGGTGAAAATGATGAAATGTTATCATATAGCGGGAACCCACATTATTTTTGGATGAGATCCGATTGGAGAAGAGCTACATTCCAGTCAACAGAAACTGTTCAGATACTAAGAGGAGGTTTCTCAAATGAGCCTCAGTCTTGTCGCCCCGATGTAGGATTACAGGTTACACCAGGAGGATCTAACTTTTCTTTCATGAGTGCTGTGGTCGGAAAATGTTTAAATCAATTAGGTTTAGCTTGGGGAAGTGCTAGGCCCCTTAAGTCTCAAGTAAGAAGAGATATACGTGTACCATTAGCAGAAGAATGTTGGAAGGTCCCTTGCACTACGGACAATAATGTTATATTCGTAAATCCCTTGATTAATAGTGCGGGGAACTTGACTGCAATTGGAACCGAGCCCCCGCCAAGAAGTGGATATAAGTCTACAAAAGATTTATTCCAAAAAATGACAATATACTATGGAGATTATGCTCCATCATCAAATACCTTGCAAGTGTGCCCAATTGCAAAAGCATCTGCTTGGAGTTATTTCAAATATGCTGAAAGACATTATTATTTTGGTTATGATGAAACTAAAGACGTCTGGGACATTTACGAAAATCCAGATTTCTTAAGAGAAACTTCCGAAACGCCATTTGTATTTGATGATCAGGATCAAGCAACTTCTTTTGGTGTAGGTGGATGTACTTTATATGGATTCGGTGGTGCTACGGGCCCTAATGGTGGTGCTTGTGCTGGATGTTGTGGATATTATTCTCTTTATGAATATCCTCTGACGGGCCCAAACTATGGAATCGAAAATGTTACAGAAACTCCAATTGTTCTAAGCGATACATTTGTACAAAGATTGGTAAATTTTGCGTTAGGCCCAACTACTGAAACTTCAAAAACCGGACCAGTCTGCGATAGCTGCTTTGTCGGCATTCAAGTAGAAAATATTCAAAGATATCTGGGTCCAGGCGGGTTCATGTTTAAAGGCGATAGAGTTCTAGACAATGTTGTTACAAACAGCATAGGAGAAATTATAGGAACTAGGCCGTTAGCTCCAATGGCTTATAGTCACATTTATAACAGAACCATAAGAAGGACACAATACGTTAAAAATATGCTATTGGGCGTTGGTACTAATCTGGCAACCTCAACTATTCCTCCAAGTCAATCAAATACAGATTATGAAAAAAAATCTTTTAGTGATGTTTTAGGCGATCCCTCCTTGACAGAACAATACACGCCTTGGAGATACGGATCCTCCACAAAGTGGATCCCTATTTGTTGGAGGACCCCATTTGTTATACCAAATTCAAATCAAAATAGTCTTTCTAGTAAAGATCTTTATTTTAATTATTCTATAGATCAGGGCGACGATAGAAAACAAGTAGATGATGATCCAATTAAAAATTCAATTTTTAGAGAAGTGGAATACCGCGTTTCTTCAATACCTATTTTTGGTAATGATACTGGAGATTTTAATGAAAATATTAGATTAATTCAAGAATTCATTACAGATCGAAATTATCCCGGACTAGTTTCTCTTGAAAAAGGAGTATTTGAATTTTTTATTCAGTGCAAATCGAAATATGCAACCAATCCAATTTATTTCTTTGCTAGAGTAAGCAAAATAAAAACAAATGGAGAAATTCAATTAATTACAGAAACTCTTATTGATACCGTTGTAAATCCTGCTGGTGATTTCAGTTCGCCCACAGATACTGGCCAAGAAGGAAATCCAACTCAAGGAGATTACATAGAACTAAGACTACATTCTTATTTTGATCAAAATATTCCAATGGACGAGGAAGACAGATTGTTGGTACAGTTCTTCATAAAGGGAGGAGATCCAAATCCAGTTCCGGAGATAGGGGATAGCATTTTTATAAAGTATGAAGATTCCACCCCCTATACATTCAGGAATGAAGATACCGGAGAGATCATTCCACTGGATATTACAAAATATTCAAGGATGCAGTATACCCATGTATCAGAAGATATAAATCAAACTTGCTTCGGCGGATTTACGGAAACAGATCCTCCAAACGTTATTAGGGCAACAAATATAGATCCTAATATTGTAATTTTAATATTGCCTGGACCAATTATAGTGGGCCCTCCGGTTATTTGTGGTGCTTTACCTTGCTGCGGAGAATAAATAGTAGGTACTTATATGCCAAGTTTATATAATCATACACACTTTACATTTAACACAACAGGTATGATGGGTTCGGCTGGAAAACCATTGCAGCTGTTTTTGGACGAAAACGGAAACATCATAAACAGAAATAAAGTTGAATATGGAAGCTATAATAAAATTATAGATTTTGAATTTAAAAAAGTATTACTGCTCAAAAAACACTACGTTGGTTTGGGTGATGTAATCGATTGGATAACAAAAATTACAAAAATTAAAAATTTAATAATTTACCTAACCAGGGGAAATTGTGGGTGCGAAGCCAGAAGAATAAAATTTAACAAATGGTTTAAATTTTATTGGTTTACCATTAAATTTAGACAAATTTATTCTGATGATTATAATATAATCCCAAAACAAGTTGCATTAATAAAAAATATGATACCAGTTGAATCCGAAAGACACGAACAAGAACACAAAAAGGCACCAGTTGCCCAGAATCCATTGACTACAAGTCAAATAAAACGATCTTGCAATTGTGGAACAAAGAAAGTATAATAATATCATGACTAAAGATCTATTAATAAAATTTAAACATGGCGAAGAAATAATTTGCGAGGTCACGGATCTAGGATCTGAGTATTCGCTTATGAATTGTGCAACACTATATCCTATGGAAAACCAGAGCTGGCATCTTGTAACATGGATGCCATACACGAATGCAAGATATGGAATTAAAATTAAAAAAGAAGATATCTTGTTTACGGTTCCGTTGGAGCAAGATATGCAGCAATATTACAATAAATGGAAAGATGCTCTGAACGGCAAGAAGGTTGAAGTTTAATATAAATAATTTTTGAATGTACAGGGGAGAATATACAAAAACAACATCTATTGGATTGACTAAAAAATATCAATCTAATGATGTTGTTTTATTTGAAGGTAACTTGTATAAAGCAAAGAGAAACGTTGAACTTTCTCCATTTCAAGAAGCAATTGCCTGGGAATTTATTGGAACTAGTAGAGTATTTTCCGGTTCAGAACCACCAATCAATCCAATCGAAGGTCAGCAATGGGAGAGAAATGGTGTAGTGTATACCTATTACTTCGATGGCGATAATTATGCTTGGGTTGAGTTTTAATTAGACTGTTATTCTTAATTTTAGAACAATGTCTTTTTCAAACTTTACGTAAAAAGATGATGGTGCATCTGGGTTGCTTACAAATATAAATGAAGCTCCATCAAACCCGGGAACACCATTCAAATAGTAATAATTATTAAGTGGGATGGAACAAGCCTCATCGTAGTAAGGTAATATTTTCCACCCAACCAAAGAAGAATCCGATAGATCTAACTTTACATTTGGTATGGATGTACCAGAACCGGATTGATATATTTTGCTTGATGTTGCAATATTGTCAACAGTTAAAACAGTAATGGTACTTACGACAGGCTGTGCGCTGGTTGATATATTAGAAAAAGAAGTCTCGGTTATTACACCAATTTTTACATAAGAATAATATTCAACACTCATTGACAATTTATCGTATACATATGGATTTAATACATTTTTAAAGTTATCTGTTTCACTTACTGCATACCAATCATAATAATTTGCTTTGTCAGATTCTGCTCTTGAAAATCTTTGATATAAATTTTGATGTGTTAATATATCTAATGTTTTTTGATTTGAATCTATCTTTTTTATGATTCCATTTTGATATTTACTTTGTGACAAGGTATTCAAATCTGGAACGCCACGCATCAAAAGATTAATAGTCTTTTGCTCAAAATACATCTCTTCACTTGTTGCGCTAGTTGATGCATGTAAAACAGCTATTTCGCTATTATCATTTAAAGTAATGTAATCTGTGATCAAATACCGATTATTGTTGGCTTTTGTATTTAAAACTTCAAGATATTCTTCAGATCCTAAATTATTTCCGTAGATTCCAAAAAATGACAAATTGTATGGATTTTCCGTATTTAACCTAGACATAAAATATTGAGCAGTAACATTTTTTGCCGTAGAAAAATTTAAAACATTTTTAAAATTATAATTTTTGTAAGTTCCGTCCACAAGATTTGCTGAATAAGAAACGCCAGTAAAGTACAAAAAATTATTATAAATTCCTGTATTCCCTGCGAGTTTATAAATTCCCTCAAAATTATATTTTGATTGTGTTTCCTCATCATAATAAAGACTGCTAGAAACCGAAAATGTATTCCCGGTTCCTAGGTTTGAAAAGAATCGTTTTAAAAGTTTTAAATCGGAGGAATTAGAGGTTTGTGAGTAATCTAAAAAAAAAGTAACTCCAGTTTTGTGAATATTTGGAGCACTTTTTAGAAGCCCTTTAGTCATTGTTGGATCACTTGTGCTACCAACAAATTCTGTCATAAAAAGTTGTGTTGTTTTTACGACGGTAAGCGCATCTTTGCTTATTTTTGTTCTTTCGAAACTCATTTTCTATTAAGAAGCAAAATAACTAATGATTTGCCCACCTTTTGATGATGCGTAAACAGTATTCAAATTTCCTACATCTAGGAATAGTTGCTCGCCTGGATCTAATTCATAACCACTAAGCGAAGCAGTTGTACTTGTTCCGATATAAATGATATCTGTATTTGTAGAAGAGGACTTTAAGTTTACTCCCGCAGCACATGTAAATCCGGAGGCAATCATTGTAATTGAAGACGGCACCGATCTTACCCCAGCGGTTCCACCGGATGGGCGTACTAGACCAAATGCGGCCAAAGCGGTATACACATCAGAGACCTTGCTATAGATCGCTGTCATGCCATTTAAAAGCGCGGTATCATTGATCGCTGCGGTTCCAGATACACTAACTGGGATTGGGGTAGCATAAGTCAATCCAGAAACTCTTAATGTAGCTGTTGCCCCAGTATTTTGTACGGCAATTGTTGGATCTACAGTTACATTTAATACTGCATCTTGGAGCGATACCCTTAAGGCATCTCCAGAGACACCAATAGCAGTGTTTCCTACGGTTACTAGGGCAGATCGAATAAAAGTTGATCCACCAGCACCATATATGGTTATGCTGTCGCGATTAAAGGTTCTTGGGATACCACCAGTTATTGAAACCATTCCGGTCACACCAGAAACAGCAACTGTTCCCTGTACAAATACTGCATCTCCTGCACTATTGCCAACAACAATTACAGGATTAGTAAAATTAACAATATTTGCAGTTACTCCGGTTGATAGGCTAACAGGCAATGGGGCAGATGGTGTTACTAAACTCGCACTGCTTGTATTCCCGTATGCAAGTTTAAAAATTTGAAAATGACTTCCTGCAATTTCATTTGTTGAAATTGAAGCAGTTGCGCCCGATGAAACATTAATTACAAGATTGTCTGCCATTTATGCTCCGAATCAAAGATATTTAGACGTAGCTAACTATTGATAATTTTTTAAAAATATAGTATAATAGAGTTATGTATCTAGACGACAAAGCAAAATTAACTTTTTCAAATAAAATTTTAGAAAGAGTTCAAAAAACAAAATTATCGTATATGGATTGTATATTAGAACTTTCTGAAGAAATGGGTATAGAACCCAATGCTGCAGGAAAACTTTTAACTAAGCCAATAATTGAAAAAATTCAAGAAGAAGCAAGAGACAAACATTTGCTCAAAAAAACAAAAGGCAAAAAACTACCATTAGACGATTGACGGAGACCACATAAATATGGTAAAATGAGGACTCAGGACGACTCCTGAGAATTAATAGGTCTGGGTAGTCCCCAGAGAAAGAAAGGTTATTATGAGTTCATTTTCAGATTTTAAGAAGCGTAGCAAGAATTCCGTAGAAGATCTCAGCAAAAAGCTTGAGAGTCTAAACAGCAAAGAATCTTATAAGGATGATCGATTTTGGAAGCCAGGACTGGATTCTTCCAAAAATGGTTATGCCGTAATTAGATTCCTACCTCCGGTTGAGGGCGAGGACGTTCCATTCATTAAACTTTACAGTCATGCTTTTCAGGGAAAGGGTGGATGGTTTATTGAAAATTGCCGTACCACTTTAGGTGAGAAATGCCCAATCTGCGAGGCCAATACCGAACTTTGGAATAGTGGTCTTGAAGAGGATAAGGACATTGCCCGTAAGCGTAAGCGTAAGCTAAATTACATCAGCAATATTTTGGTAGTTAGTGATCCTTCAAATTCAGAAAATGAGGGAAAAGTATTTCTCTTTAAGTACGGAACCAAGATCTTTGAAAAGGTACAGGCTCTTATGAGTCCTGAGTTCAAGGATGAAACCCCCGTAGATCCTTTCAACTTCTGGGAAGGTGCTGATTTTAAACTAAAGATCAGAAATGTTGGCGGTTATGTAAATTACGATAGAAGCGAGTTTGCAGCTCCTGCTCCCTTGATGGGAGGAGATGATAAGAAGCTTGAGGCAATTTGGAAGAAGCAATATGCTCTAAAGGAGTTTATTACCACGACCAATTTCAAATCTTATGAAGAGCTCAAGGATCGTTTCAAGAAGACCGTTGGCGAAGACATTCGCGAGCAGTTTGATGAAACTTCTGAACGCACTGTGGAGGATGATTCTACAGTCGAACAGGTTCCCTCAGAAGATATGGATACTTTGGATTATTTTAAGTCGCTTAAAAATAAGCAAGATTAAAAGGAGCCCCCGAAAGGGGGCTTTTTTTATCTACCCCGCCAATGCGGTATACTGCTAATTTGATTTACGGTAAGATTAAATAAAGATTGATTTTCGGGAACTGTATAATGTTGATCATCATAATCGGGTTTATTTGAGTTTTCTCTTTGATAATCTAAAACTTTTTGAACACTCTCAAAACCAGCTTTTATCGATAAAAAATTTCTAGCAGCGGCTTCCTTTTCACTGTTTTCTTGATTTTTTTGTGCAACTTTTTCTTCTAAATCTTTTAATGTTTGTTGTTCTTTTGTAAGCTTTTGTGCAATAGAGTTCATGGATTTTGCTGATTTAAATTTTTGTGTTATATTAATATCTTCTTCCGTTTCGATATTGTCAAAATTAAATTCAGTAGGCGATTGTGTTTGGCCGCTATCAAGAGGTCTTTCTAAAAAATATGGTGTTTTTTGATTTTTGTCGTACTCTTCATTCGATTGAAGAAGTGGAGGTGCCGATGGAATTCCTTGAACTATATTATTTTTATCATATTCTTCGTTAGATTGCAACAATATAGGAGCAGAGGAAGTTACAGAATTATTATTTGTATCTTCAGTTTTATTTGGTTTTTCTTGTTGAGGTTTTGCATTAGATACCGGAGTTGCTTGCGGAGTCTGTATTGAAACACTATTTTCCTGAGCAGTAGACTCTTCTTTTTCTGGCAAAGAAATCAAATAAGGAACTGCATTTACCGCATTGGACTCAAAATTAGATTCAATTCCTAGTAATGAATTTTTATTTTCTTCCATATTATCCCATTGACTTTCTTATTAACTCTTGTTCTTTTCTTTGTGATTCACTTTCAAGCTTATCCTTTAAGAGTGTTAAGTATATGTCATATTCCCAAGGATATAATTCTTCTATTTCTGTTAAAGATAATTGTTTATGCGTTGTTAAAAAGAATATAGTTTTATAGTAACCAGCTAAATCAAAATAATTCACACTTAGGTAAAAAAACGAAGAAGACCCTCCAATTTAATTTTTTCTTCTCCAGTATCTAAAATATAAAATAATTTTGGAGATTCTTTGATAAAGTTTAATATTTTTTTATTATCTTTGGTGCAAAGTTCTTCAATAATTTTAGTCAATTCTTCATTTTTTAATAAAGTTAAATCATATCTAAATTTATTAATTGATAACGATTTAATTACTTTTTTTACAAAAATATTGTCATCTATTTTTTCAATATCAAAATAATCTTTTACTTTTGGTTGCTGTACTTCTAATATAGCTCCTGAATATGTAATAATTGTATCATTTAATTTTCCATCTTTGAATTGAATTTCATTCACATTTAAAGTCCCATATACGGGAGGAGTTTTATCTATTTTTAGTTTTATTTCTTCCTCTACACTTTTGGATCTTATTTGTAAAAATAAAAATTCTAAATCTGGAAGATATAAATCTTCAATATTTGTTAAATTTGAACAATTTTTCAATAAAATACAAAGATTTTTTAATATAATTCCAATATTTTTTTCTTGAGCAATTATAGAAATTATTTTTTGGTCTTTTATTTTAAATGGATAATATTCCACTTCTTTTTTTGAAAGTGGAAGAGTCGCTTTATAAGTTGGTTGTATTTGTTTTATTTGTTTTAATATATCATCTAACATAAATTAAATTTTTTAACCTACACTATTTGTAAAAGTATATTCTCTAAATGCAAATCTAACAATCATTGTAGCATAATCATTTCTTGTTTTTGCACTAAATCTTATTGGTGCAATTTCTACAGGAAATGCTTCTATAAACTGATATCTTCCTTTTGCTTTGCCAGTTATATCCAATAAATCCACAGTTACCTTACTTAATGCACTTTGTATAGTATTTTCATAATAATTAGTAACCCATACTGAAGGATTTCCCTGATTTTGGTAATATAAGGTCTTCATCCATGCATTCATTGAATTTAAAAAAATCAAATCTCCAAATATTGGGAATGTAATATATACGCCCCCTTTATAGGAAAGCCCCTTTGGAACCGTTCTTCCCGCCCCGGGACCGGCAAGACCATCTGCTTGTGTTGTCAAGGATATATTCGGAAGAAGTACTTCTTCGGCATAGTATCCTTTTCTTGAGCCATCTTCAGCAACTTCATTCCCATCTACAAATAACTCAGAATCTATTGTTACTAAAAATCTATTGCTTCTTTGTAGTCCTTCAGCTTCGGTTATTTTTTGCTTTAAAGCAGCAATCGACATATCAATTGCCATAGAATATTTCCTTTTCTGTTAATATTTTAAATTCTATATTGTGTTTTTGGCAAAAATTTTTAGCAGCATGCCATTTTGCTTTATTAATTTCAAATATTAGTTTTTCTTTTTTTGAAGCAGTTTCTCTTAATAATACTTGTTTTTGTGGTTTTACTTCTACCAATAAACTTTTTTGTTCAGTTTTTTGTTTAATTTGAATTAAAAAATCTGGAATATATCTGTGTACCTTTTTATCTATTGGGTTTACATAAGGTATTTCTATTTCTTCAAATGACCATTTTATTACACTTGGTGATTCATCTAAAAACTTACAAACTCGCCGTTCCCACAAGGAACGACAGGTCAATTCTTTCTTTGTTCCTATATACTTTGTAGGATTTTTTGGTGTAAATTTGGTTTTATAAGCCATTTTTCTAAAATTATTTAGCAGAAAACTTACCTAAATAAATTTATAAATGGCAATTAACTTACAATATCCCAATTTAGATCCATACGCAAATGAAGTACCGTTCTTTTGCGTTTTTAGTTGTGCTCCTTATTCTGTTATTAATACTAATAGAACAAGAGAAGGTATTATTGCAAATTCAATAGCTAACATTGCTTTACCGTTTACAAGTGAACCAAAAATGTCTTTGCAACACAAATTTTCAGAAGGTACTAATCCAGTAGGTCCTGTATTAAGCATGGCTGGGTTGAGAAATACTAGTGGTGGCGAAGAATTACTTTTAGATAGAATTGCTGCCCCCGCAGCGGCTTTTTATGAAACTTCTTTTACTACTGATACATATAAAAGATTTAGTAACGTAACTGAAGCCACCATGACAAGTGAAGCTAGAAGAAATTTTGTATTCAAATATCTTTTTGTTCCAAAAAGTGATTCTGAAGCTCAGGTTGTCGATAATATCGTAACACTTTTTAGAAATCTTTCATATCCAACCGTAGTGGCAAATTTACCGGAGAGGTCTTTGCCACAAAATCTATGGACAATTACAGCAGTATCAAGTGCCAGTGGGACAGAATATTTAAACTCAAGTTGGCTTGGCGATCCTCTTCCTTGTGTATTAACTTCAATGGAAGTAGATAAAGGAGATCCAAGTGATCCTGTATTAAAGGTGTTGCCAAACACAAGAGCGGCTACTACATTAATGACGATATCATTTGCAGAATTTGAAACTGGAACATATGCTCCAAATTTTAATGGTGGAACTTTGCTTTCAAAATCTGAAGTATCGGCCCAGGGAGACTCAGTAGGATGAAATATTTTAGCAACTTTCCCACAATAAAAAATATAATAAATGGGTATGAATATAATATGGTAGATATTACATATGCTCCACAAAATGATTCTGAGTATTATGAAACCTTTGAATCAACGTTTGGGACAATAAGTAATGATATTGGATTGTTATCTTTAAGAATTTATGAAGATCCCAATAACTTTTGGGCATTGTTATTTGCAAATGATGAAATTAATCCTTGGAATTTTTTGATAGAACTTCCAATGGAATATTTAAATAGAAATAAAAACTTTTATGGATTTTTTGCAAAATATTCATCTAGCAATAAATTAAATCCAGATGCACATCTTATATTTAAAGAAGATGATATAATTGTTCGCGGTGAATACAATAATCCAGGCTTTACATCAGCATCTTCAGTTTTTACAGATTATGATTTATTGGATGATAATAATTACAATCTTGATACTTGGGTTGTTTTGAATGCTTATAGTGATACTAAAAAAGCAAAAGTAACTACAAATTTAAATGCAGGAAATACTGGAACTAAAATAATAGGAGAAGGTGAGAGTGTTTTGGTATTAAGAAAAGGAAATACCGGATATTACATTGTAGATAATCCATTCAATGCATCTTCGAAAACAATAACAACATTAAAAAATTATGATTATATTAATTCTCCGGCATTTTTTAGTGAAATAGGAAACGGAGATATTACCTTATCTCCATCTGTTTTTATTTCTAATACAGATACTTTAATAACAGTAATGACTAATAATGCTCCGGATTCTCCCGGAATAGATGCATATGAAAATTATTCAATAACAACAACAAAAACTTTTAATGAATATGAGTATTTTAAAAATAATAAATTTGTTTATTTTAAAAGTCCAACTATTCCTAAAATTTTAAATAAATTAATATAACATATGTCAAATCCTATTGATAGCGCAATCGTGTCTATTGTTTTAAAATCTGATCTTGGTTCAGATTTTGATATTGATGTTTTTAAATCAAATGAGTTTTGTCAATTTGAAAGATTAGAAACCGAAGAAAGTGTATTGACAATTTTTCCCAAAGGGGCTTTGATTTTAAGAGATAAAAGTGATTTAATGACTTTTATAGGATTAAAGCAAATTAAAACAATTATTGTAGAGTTTGCACAAGGTGAAAAATATCAATGGTATATTACATCTTTAAATTATACCAATAATGCTGCATCAGAAATAGATCAAACATTTATTGTAATTTACTTTACAAACAGTCTATATCATCAATCTCAAAAAGCCTCTCTTTATGATGAAAAAGTTTTTGAATTAAATGAAGAAACTGAAGAGATGGAAGTGGTTGGAAGCACTCCCTTATGGCCCTTTTCACACCCTTTTGTGACGACAGTAGATCATATCATAAAAACATATGGCCAGCGTGCAGTTTTTAATAAACCCTTATTTCCTATTTTAAATTCAGATGGAGACGATACAAATCTCAAAGGTTGTGGTGTAAATTTATTTATTAAAAATACTCAAGAACCAATAAATTATATTTTGTTTAGACCAAGAATTGCAGATCCCGAAAGAATGGAACAGTATCAAACAAATATAATTTCTTATTTAAATTATATTTTTACATACGCAATAAATGAAACCAAACAACCATATTACATGTTTTGGACGGATTTTGGAAATTGTTTGAATTATAAGTTTTTTAACTTAAAAACAGATTTGGCAAGTGGTGAATTTGGTTTTGATAAACCAGATACGGATCCAGGACACATTCAGGCTTATGCTGTATACAATTCTGACGATTTGGGTGATGGATCTGGTAGAAAATTTGAAATAGAGGGAGAAGAAGTTCCCTGCAAAAAAGTATATGTGATGATTACAAATCCATCACACAGCATTCAAGAAAAAAATTATTATTATATTAGAAGTTCTCCGATATATCTTGAACAACCTCAACACGAGCTTAGTGGAAGTACAAGTAACGTAGAAAGATTAATGTCCCCATATTTAAGCGAATCCGCAAATACTACATTAACTACTGTAACTTCATATACAAATAATGATTCTGCAGATCTTCCTTATGCTATGAGAGTTGAAAATGCAAAAGATTCAAATTTAGTACCATTGGTAGATCAGGGATTTTGGGGTTATTCAAAAGATTTCAATGGTTTAAATTCAAAAATAAATGTAACGGATGCAGTTGGTTCATATGAAAATATTTTAAATCATATTGAATCGACTCCTTTAGCTTTACGAGATTCTTATGATATTGGAAGTGAAGAAAAACCATTATATCCGTTTAATGATAATAGATATGTTTGGCAATTTCAATATGATCTAACCAGAACTCATCCTAATTTTGAAAGAGGAGTAAGCGGCGGAAAAGTCTTCATCAGGCAAAAAGATTTTTTCCGAGAAATAAGAGATATAATAAACACTCCCGCTTCAGGAGAAGGAGAAGAGTCTGATGTTAGCATATTTTATATAAGAGATGAATTGAAAAAAATAGCTTTGAATAAAGTTATGCAAGCCAAATATCAAGCTTTTGATGAAAATGCTTTTTATGATAATCATCGTAGAATTCTTTTAGAAAAAACAGAAAAAGAAAATTTTGTTGCAAATGTTTTATGTTGTATTGGTAAAGAAATTACCAATCAAGAAGATTGGTTTTTTGCAAAAATTACAGGTTATGCAAAAGATTGGAGACAGGTAACTGGTTCTGGATCAAATTTTGCATTGTATTCTCTCAATGATGCTTGGCTTTATTCCTGGAAACGATTAGAACCAGGTCCTATAATTGCGGGATTGACGGGATCGACCGCATCAAATGTAAAATATCATGCGTCGTCTCATAGTTTATTCCATGGTTGGACATTGAGTCAATGTGTTGGATCAACTGGAAGCCCCACAGAAATTGATATTGAAAAATTAAAAATAGGAATAGGATTTACTGGATTAAATACTTGGGCAATAAATTTAAATGAAAGATTAAATAGGTATCAACAATCACCAAGTTTATTTGAATATCTTGGTCCCGGCTATAATTATGGAAATTTACAAGGTACAAATTATAGATTAAAACCCATAGGTTACACAGGAGCAGTATTCAATAATAGTGATAATAAACCAGGTACAGCAGAACAGATTGTTAAAATGTTTAAGATACCAGTTAATACTCTGCGTGAAATGGGAGCCCTTACTCCTGTTGAAAAATTTGAAGGTGAGTTTATTTATTATTTTGATAAAGAAAATGCAGTGGATGGAACTTGCTAATGAGTAAAAAAATAACCATATTAGGAACTAACGTATTAAAAGTTCAAACGGGAAATGCGGTTTCAAACAGAGACGATTATATCTGTGCACACAAGGATATAACTACAGGCAAACGTGAAGCTCCAATAAGTTTGGAAGATTGCTTCGATAAGTATCCAGAAATAAAGGAAATAGCAATGGCTCTTGGTGTGGGAATTACTTATTCTTTTCCTGCATCTTTTGGAATTAGTGGTTCCAGTAGTGGGTTAAAGACTTGTGGCTTAAGCGGAAGTTGCGGTCTTGGAACTGCTGGAACTGGTGGATTCTTATTTAGTTTTAATGATCCAGATAGAGAATGTATTAAAATTGAAGAATTACTTGGAACAGCTTGGATGGGATGTTTTTGGCCAGATCCCATGGCAAACTTTAGCTGCAATTGTCCAGTTTATGGCGATATGTATGAGAATTATTTAAAATATCGTTTGAGTTCTGCTACATTCTGGGCAACTCCAATAGAAACACCAGTATTGAGGCAGCAATTTATAGAATCTGTAAAAGATTTAGTAGAAATCACTGTAACTGGAAATTTTGCACAAAGACCTGGAGATATAGTATACTTAAAGGCAGATAATTTAACAGGATTGGTGGGTGAAAATGATAACCTTCCGTTAGAAAGCATAAAAACTGGTTATTATTATATACTTAAAGCAAAAAATGTTATAAAGAATGATGCTGGCCATACTACAGTTTTATCTTTAAGCAAGCTAATACATTCACGATTTTACTCACCATACAATGATTTGCCGCCATATCATTCTGATACAGATTTTGCCTAAATATTCTTGAAAAATGAAAAAAATAGATTTTGATACTTTATTAACACCAATTGCTAAAACTAAAGTAAAAGATGTTTCTTTGGTAGAAGGTTATTCTTCTATATCACAACAAATTAAAAATGTAGTTTTGCTTGGTGAAAATGAAATACCTTTTTCATCAGTAATAGGATCAAACGTAATTAACATTCTTTCCAGTAATAGTGCTTATAGAGTTTTTGCTGTTCATAGTATAAATGGTAAAATTCCGTATGCCGTAAAAAATGTGTTTAAAGTACATGCAAGCTTGGAGAACAAGTCAACCTTTAAAAATAATGTTAATATTAAAATTAAATTTTTTTACAGATTAAATCCAGAATCACCGCTTTCTTCTAGTGAACTTTCAATTCCAGTTTTAATACCATGAGCTACGATTATACAAAATTAAATATAGGAAAATTAGACTATGATGGTATAAAAACCAATTTAGTTAATTTTTTACGATCTCAAAAATCTTTTGAAAATTTTGATTTTGATAATCCTGCTTCATCAATAAATTTATTTTTAGATATTTTGGCAGCAAATACTGCTTATAATGGTTATTATTTGAATTCGGTTTTGACAAATGCCTTCCCAACAACTGCAAAAACAAAAAGATCTTTATTATTAAATGCTGCCCTGAGTGGAACATTTATTCCAGACGCAAAATCAGCGCAGTGTGTGGCAACTGTTAGAAATAGCTTAACTACAACTGTAGAGGCATTTTCAGCATTTACAGCCGTTACGACTGCAAATGATACTTGCACATTTTATAATTTAGAACCAATTGCCCCAACAAGCGGAACAAATACTACATCAGTAAAATTAATTGCCGGAAAAAGTGTTAAACAATTTTCAAATTTTGATTTTGCAAATAAAGTAATTGAAATTCCAATGACATATGATCCTGATTCTTTTGTTTTACAAGTTCAAGAATTAGTAAATGGATCATATCAATATGTTACTTGGTCAAAATTAACAAAATATTCAAATACCAGTGTAGAGTCTGCTAATGGAAAAGTCTATTCGGTAAAAAATGGGCCTGGTGTATATTATGTTACGACAAATATTTCTGGGGCAGCTACTCCCTCTGGTGCAGTTAGAGTTATAGGGGTAGAAGTTCTTGGAACAGAATCAAATAATGCCGAAATAACAGGATACAGAGATTCTACATCAATAACTGTCGTAAGCTCAACGATACCATCCGGAGCTAAAAATTCTTTATCTAAAGAATTTATAAGATCATATTTTTACTACAATTCCAACACAAGAGACAGAATTGTAACGCAGGATGATTACATTGAAGCAATTTATCAATTTACTTTAGATAAAAATTTGTCTATTTCAAAATCTAGTATTGTTGTAAACAGTAATTCACCAGGTGTTGTAAAGGTTTTTATTCCAGAATTAAAAGATCCTGCTTTACAAACTGAGCTTATCACTTCATATCTTGCTTCGCGAAAAATTATTGGTATCACAATTGAATATGGTGAAAAATAAATGATTTTATTATTTAATAATACACCAGGATTTGGTAGTCAAGATTCCATAAAAACAGGAATCGATAGAATTGTTGCTGCTGTTGAAAAATCTCAAACTTTAAAACAGATAAAAACAAACAATATAAATGACGATGGAATAAAAATTAAACAACAATTTCCTGTTTGGATGCAACAGCTGTACGAAGAAAATCCAAATAATGTTCCTGTTATAGATTTTTTTATTTATTATTATAAATGGTTTTTTGATTTAAATGGTTACGGCTTGGGTTTTTATCTGGAAGATCTCAGAGATCCTTTTTATGTTCCTGATATTTTTTATCAAGCTTACGCTGATTTAATTTTTTACAATCAATTAAATTTTACCGAATATCCAGAATTATTAGTAAATTTTAAAACATTTTTTATTCATTATTATGACCAATATGTTCCAATAAGAGGCGAACCCGATGCCTTAATATATATTTTAAAATCTTTATTTGGAGCAACAACAGCAACTGCTACTACTGTAAACAGTGGAACTATATTAGTGGTTTCTAATTTAGATCCAAAATATTATAATTTATTTAAGCGTTTAGCGTGTCCTTTTTCCTTTGATGTAATATTTAAATCTATATGAATTTTTTGAATAAATGCATTTCATTTGCAATGTCTATTGCCTCCCGTGGTATTGTAAGTAAAAAAGCGGAACCTGAAGTTAAAAAATTACGAGTATTATCTTGTTTTGGTAATTCCGAAATAAAACCTTGTGAATTTTTAACCAAAAGCACAAATTATGAAGGATACCATTGTGGAAAATGTGGTTGTGGTGACAAGCAACATACTCAATTATTATCAAATTCTGATACTTATTCTAAATTGGATTATCCATATCTTATCTGTCCATTAAAAATGCCAGGATTTTCAAATTATGATTCATCTAGCCCAAGAGAAGCTGAAAACAATACTAGAAAATTTATAATTGAAAATTATGATATGTCAAAACTTCAAGAAATAAAAGTCTCTAATCCGGAACCAAATGACGAAGAATATCTCTTATTCAAAAAATTATCAAAAATCAATGAAAATTCTATACCTAAATAATTTTTGACATGGAGCCATCAAATAAAGAAGAATTCATAGCTTACTGCCGGGGAGCCCTCGGTGAACCTGTTGTAAACATAAACGTGGGGGCTACACAGGCAGATGATCGTTTAACAGACTGTTTAAATTATTTGATGGAAAAGCATTTTGACTTTGTCCATCGTGCTCTATTTGCTTATCAATTAAATCAACAAGATATAGACAGAATGTATATTGATACTGCTTCTTTTGGTACGGCATTAGGTTCAACTGGAGGTTGGCCGGGAGCAGAAAATATACTAACAATCAGTAAAGTCTATCCTCTTAGTTCTACAGTTGGGGATTATATCTTTGATTTACGTTATCAATTATCTATGCAGGACTTTTTTGGAATTTTCTTTAATCAAGGAATTGCCCCTTACGGAGCATTGGCAAATTATGAAATGGCAAGAAGTTATATTCAAACAATAGAACATACATTTGCCTATCCTGTATCATTTACATTTTCTAAAGTAACTGAAAGATTATTTTTAGAAATAGGAAAACAAAGATTAAAGGCTGGAAATTATTTATTAGTTGAAACATATGTATCAATTGATATAGCGAAATATCCAAAAATTTGGAAAGACCGTATTTTTAAACGATATTATATTGCAATGCTTAAAAAGCAATGGGCTCAAAATTTGATGAAATTTACCGGGGTTCCCTTGCCAGGTGGCGCAAATTTAAATGCTGGGGCCTTAATGTCTGATGCTTTAAGAGAAATTCAAGAAATTGAAGATAAGATAACCAAGATGTACGAACCACCTCCAGATATTCAAATAGGTTAATATGCCAATAAATCCATATTTTCAAGAATATTCAGGAGAACAAAATTTAATTGAAGAAATTTCTATAGAAATAATACAAGCTATGGGAAGGGATGTTATATACATTCCCAGACAATATCTTAATATTGATAAAATTTTTGGAGAAGATGTATCGTCGCAATTTACAAATTCATATGCGATTGAAGCTTATGTTGATTCGTGGAAAGGCTTTAATGGAACTGATATAGTAAATCAATTTGGAATAGAAGTTAAAGATAAATTGTCTTTGACAATATCTAAAAAACGATTTGAGCAAATTATCTCTACTGGTGATGCTTCCATAACAAGACCGAGAGAGGGAGATTTAATATATTTTCCATTATCAAAAAGTTTATTTGAAATTAATTTCGTAGAACATGAAAATCCTTTTTATCCATTAGGAAAAAGATATACTTATTTTTTAACATGTGAAATGTTTTCTTATAGCATGGAAAAAATTGCAACAGGAAATACTGCAATTAATGAAATTTATGATAATTCATATAGAACATTCTATGACATGACTGTTGGAAGCTTTACTGGTGGTTCAGGATTCTATGAGGGACAAAGAATTATAAAAGTTACTGGACTGTCTGGATCAGGAGAAGTAGTAGATTGGAATGCAGGAATGTCTTTGATTACCGTTAATATTTTGTCCGGAACATTTGCCGCAGGCTCCACAGTGTTTACTATTCAAGATTCTTCCAATAACTATCCAATTACAACCGCATATATCACAGGAATAACTGCAAACCCATATAGATATATGTCATACGGCCCAGGAAAGACACTCAAAGGAAATAATGAAGATTTTGAAGCGGAAAGATTTAATAAAGACATAGTTCCATTTGATGAAAAGAATCCATTCTCGGAGGGTACTTGCTAATGTTTGGTCCTTTTTATGGAGAATATTTTAGAAAATTAGTAATAGGTGTAGGTACACTTTTTAATAATGTCTATGTTACACACAAGGAAGATAACGTAGAACAAACAATTCGTGTTCCTTTGACATATGCACCAAAAGAAAAATTTATCAGAAGATTATTGGAAGAATCGTCAATTACCGATACAACAAAAATAGGCATTAGATTGCCGCAAATGAGTTTTGCCATTAATCAGATTGCTGTAGATGGTTCAAGAAGAAGGAATAAAGCATACAAAGAATATTTTCCAACTTCAAACGGTCAAGCATATGTTGTTCCCGTTGAAGTGCCAGTTAATGTTAATTTTAATCTTTTCATGTATACCAGACACATTAACGATACCTTGCAGATTGCAGAACAAATCATTCCACATTTTAATCCAGAATATAATTTAAAAATTAATTACAATCTTGCAAGAGAAGAAATAACAGTTCCGTTGGTAATGTTAAATACCCTTCAATTAAATGAAAGATATGAAGGAGATTTTGGTGGAAGACGATTAAATATGTCTAGCATGGCATTTGTTGCCAAAGGATATATTTTTGGTCCTCCTCCAAGCGGAAGCACACCAACTATAAACACTATTACAGAATTTGACTTAAATACAGAAATTTTTGATAGTACAGAAGGCGGATAATGTATGAAAGATGTTGATGATAATTTACATAATTTTTTTGAAATAGAACCAGTACAAAAAACAGAAATAAAGGAAGAATCAAAACCAGGTGTTACTGGTTGTGCATTGCAGGATTATGAATTTGCTAGAAAAAATTTAAGAGAACTGATTGGTAATGGAACTGAAGGATTAAAAGGAATCATGAAGGTTGCAACTGAATCAGATAGCCCAAGGGCTTATGAAGTATTGGCTAATACAATAAAAACCCTTGCAGAAATAAATGTAAATTTAATGGATGTTTCGGCTAAATTTGCAGAAACAAATAAAGTTACTGTAAAAAATAATACAAATAATTCTATATTTGTAGGAACAACAAAAGATTTACAAAAACTATTAAAACAGCAATCAGAAGTTGTGGAGGTTGAATCAAATGAACAATCAACGCTCAGGTTACCGAGCAAATCCGAATCTTAAAGCTCCTGGTGTTAATTTAAATTATACACAAGAAGAGCTTGAAGACTATCTAAAATGCGCTAAGGATCCAATACATTTCATTTCAAATCATGTAAAAATTGTAACCTTAAACAAAGGTCTTTCTCCTTTTGAGCCATATGATTATCAAAAAAGATTTATAAATGAAATACACAATAATAGATTTGTAATATCTAAATTTCCTCGGCAAAGTGGCAAATCAAGTTGTGTATTGGGATATATAAATCATTACATTAATTTTCAAGCAGATGTAAAGGTTGCAATACTTGCAAACAAACAAAAAACCGCAACAGATTTGTTTTCACGATTGCAAACAGCATATGAAAACCTTCCGCAGTATCTTCAACAAGGTGTTTTAGAATGGAATAAAACATCACTTAAACTTGAAAACGGTTCTTCTGTAATATGTGCTGCTACATCTGCTTCTGCAATTCGTGGTGGTTCATATAACTTTTTGCTATTGGATGAATTTGCTTATCTACCACAAAATATTGCTGAAGAATTTTATGCTTCAACGTATCCCACAATTTCATCTGGAACTACTTCTAAGATTGTAATTGTATCTACTCCACATGGTTTAAACCACTATTATAATCTTTGGGTCAATGCTTGTAGGCCAAAAGGACATACTTTAAAAAATAAATTTGTTCCAGTTGAAATAAGCTGGAGGGATGTTCCTTTATATCCAGGTGGTCCAAATAGAGACGAAAAATGGAAAGAAGAAACAATTGCCAATACTAGTGAGCAACAATTTAATCAAGAATTTGAATGTTCATTTATTGGATCTACAAATACTTTAATTTCATCTTCTAAATTGAATGTGCTTGCTCCAAACGACGCAATAGAGCAAACATCAGAGGGTGTCAAAATATTTGAAGAACCAAAAGAAGATAAAACATATTTTTTAATGGCCGACGTATCTCGGGGCACTGGAAATGATTATTCTGCCTTTGTTGTTGTGGAGGGATCTAACAGCCCATATAACATCGTTGCAAGTTTTCAAAACAATACAATTAGTCCTTTTGCTTTTCCAACAATAATTAAAAATATTGGAGAAAAATATAATAATGCATATGCTTTGATTGAAGTAAATGATGTCGGAAGCCAGGTTTCAACAATTTTATATAATGATTTAGGGTATGAAAATTTGCTCATGACCCAAACCCGGGGTGTAAAAGGACAAGTTTTATCACAAGGATTTTCTAATGGAAGATCTGAATTTGGCCTGAGAACCACCATGCAAACTAAAAAAATTGGTTGTGCGGTATTAAAAAGATTGGTAGAAGAAGATAAAATTTTAATAAATGATGACAGAATAATACGAGAATTGATGACTTTTGTGTCAAAAGGAAACACTTTTAAGGGAGATGACAATCAATGTGACGATCTTGTAATGTGTCTGGTCTTTTTTTCCTGGCTTACAAGGCAGGAATATTTTGCCGATTTGATAGAAACTGCAAAAAATAAATATTCACAGAACGAAAAAAATGCCGAAGACGATAACGTTCTTTTTATGATGGGAGACAAAGATCGCCAAAATGACATGATTCCAAAAGAGGGATGGTCCGATGGTACGGCTATATGGTATCCATCATAAAAAATAACTTATAAATAACAAAGAGGAAATAATGACAACTACCCCCTTTAATTCTTTTATTGATAGCGCTGATATACAAGATGTACCTTCAACTGTTCCAATAAATGATAGATTTGTTACTGGCTTTCAATTTGGCTATTCTTCACCAAATTTAAACAATCCTGGAGCCACTTCAAGTGGTTTATATTCAATTTTGAATGGTATATGGCTTTCTCAAGTTTATGATTTTTCTTGGGGGGATAGCGTCGGTGCAGCGTTAGAAAAAAGTAGTTTAAATTTTATTTTTAATGCTAATTTTTATCCGATTATAGATCCAGATAGCAACCATTTACTTTGGGTTATAAGAAGTCCTCAACCTTTAATTTCTAATTTAAATACTTTACATCAATCTATCAATGGATATATGGCATTAATTGATCCTAGTAATTCTGAATTAACCGATGCCATAATAAATGGCTCGGTATCAAATGCCCAATCTACTCTATATACATCAATTTTTAATAAATTTAATTCTGTAAATTTTATTAATAGTTATACTGGTTATAATGATGTTGTACTTAATGGGAATTACACAGGTAATGGTATTGCTCATCTTTTTGTTTTGTCTGGGCAAAATGATCCAGATAAATGGCAATTAAGTAGAGCTGGTGTAGAATTACAATGTTTGATTGATTATTTGTGTTATGGTGGTGTTGCAGTAATCGGACCAACATGGAAATCATTAAACAATTATTGGTATACTGCTAAAAATTTTCCTGGTACAATAAGACAGATTTTAAGACAGCAATATCCAGAAAATGTTGACGAATTGAACACTATTGGAACTAGATTCTTTACTCCTCCCTTGGATGCTGTAGTTACTCTTGAACAAGGTGGTTTGATTGAACGAAGATCTTCAGTTGCTGGATTTGGAACAACCGGAGCTAATCGTGTTGCCTATGCTTCACAACCATATAGTTATCCAAATGTTGGAGTAAGCTATGGAATAGCATATGGTTTAACTGGAGCAGAATTAATAAATAATCACAATCCTCCTTCCGAAAAAGGCTCATTCTTGACAGCATTTTTTGGTAGCCAATCAAACTATAATACAATTCCTGTAATTCATGCAGGGTTTTCAGGAACTGACGTAAGTATTGACCAAGTTCCAACACCCAATACATCAATATTCTCTAGATATCCAGGATTAAACGGTCTCACTGGTCAAAGACCAGAAAGCAATGATTCTTCAGCAGGACTAACAAATTATACATTCCGAGATATAGATGAAAATTCTGAATTAAATAGACTTTTATGTGTGATTGGAAAAAATACAAAAACTAATTTTGGTCAAGATTTTATCAATCCCGTTGGAAAACAAAATTTAATAATTAAAATTCCAGCAGTTGCTGATGTGGCTGGTATATTGGCAAGAAATAAAACATTTGGCGAAGGTCTTTATATTCCTCCAGCAGGACCGGATAGAGCCCCAATGAGAAATGGTGAAATTATACCCAATTTTAAATTTAGTAGATCTTTCCCAGATTCCGTAACTCTTTATACGAATAGAATTGCCTTTTTTGATATTGATTCTGGTATTTTTGGAAATAATATTCCATTCTTAACAAATGACCTAACAGGCGCTACATCTAATACTATTGATCAAGATAGGGATAGACTTTCAATAAATTGGATGGTTCGTGGAATTAGATCTATGATTGAAACTTATTTGAATACTCTAGTAAATGTTGCACAAAGCAATTCTAGTCTTTGGAATACTGTAAAAAGTACTATTGAAGGTCTTATAACAAAAAATTTTGGAACAAGATATTTGCAAAGTTTTAGTGTAACATGTGATACAACCAACGGCAATAGAGATAATTTCCCAACTCTGTTTGTTGATGTTACAATAACACCAAAACCAACTCTAGTAACTTATAGTGGCCCAACATCACAAAATTTAAATGGATATGTGCTAAAATTTGTAATAAATACTGCATCTACTAAATAAAGGTTAATATATGACCCATACTATTAGTAGCTTTAAAGGCGGGTTTAACGGAGGAACGAGAGCTAATCGTTTTCTTGTTACTATCCCATTTCCAACCACAACAACGACAACAGGTGGAACAACAACTACTACTACGCCTCCTTCTGATTTTACGTTTCACTGTGTTTCTGCAATATTGCCAGCATCCGAATTGGGCGTAATAAAAGTTCCTTATCGTGGTCGTATGGCTTACTATGCTGGTGATAGAGATTACAAACCGTGGACCGTTACTATTTTGGATGACAGTGGAAATAAAAATTATTGGATTCAATTCCAAAAATGGGCTAATTTATTAAATAATCATGCGACAAATACAACAGCCAATGCAGCTTATCCTATTGGCGGGGCTGACCCTTTATTAAAAGATCTTACTTTTACACAATTACATTCTCCAGCAACAAGTGGTACTGGTGTTGCTGCCGGATTTGACAATTTGAAAAAAATAACATTACATCATGCTTGGCCTTCTGAAATTGGTGAAATAACTCTAGATATGGCAGAAGGTGGAAGTTTAATCTCGTACAGCGTAACATTTGTTTATAATTATCTTAACATAAACAATCATTCTTAAAAAATTATGGATTTAACAACATTCAAAAGCGGATTCAATGGGGGCACAAGAGGTAATAGATTTATTGTAAATGGTGCAATTGGTACTGTAACAGCAACAGATCATACTTTTCATGTAGCTTCAACTTTTATTCCTGCAGTGCCCCAAATGGTACTGGAAATGAATGCTTTTGGACGCAAGTTATATATTCCCGGAGACAGAGAATATGGACCTTGGTCAATAAATGTATATGATGATCATGATAACAGTACAACTGGAACTGGCGTTAAAAAATTATGGGAAGCTTTTACAAAATGGAATGAAAGTATAAATTCACATAATGAAAACCTTACTTCAATCGCTTTTCCTCATGTCGATTACAAATATGATTGGACTGTAAAACAATTAGATATTAATGGTACTGTTACTTTAAAAGAATTTAAATTAATTGGATGTTGGCCGAGATCGGTTGGGCAAATTGAATTTAACATGACTAGAAGAAATTTTTTAAATAGATTTTCTGTGGTATTGGCTTATGACGAAATACTCATAACTGATTCTTAATAAGATTAATTTATGAATATAAATATTGTGAAAGATAAAAATGGCTATTAAATTTTTTGGATTCGAATTCGGTGAAGAAGAACCCCAGGAAACAACAAGTTTTATTGATGTTGCCAAGGGTCCAAAAAAATTAATTTCAACAGAAGAATTTGATGGAACCGTTGCCGTTGAGGCAGGCGGTGTATTTGGAACTTATATTGATTATTCCACTACACTAAGAGATGAAAATGCAAATATCATTCAATACCGGAATATGTCTTTATATCCGGAAGTTGATGCCGCAATTGACGAAATTGTAAATGCTTCAATTGTATGGGGAACAGATAGAAGACCCATAAAAATAGATTTAACAAATGTTCCGCTATCAGATCAAGTAAAAAGAAAAATTCATACTAGTTATGACAGAATTTTAAAATTATTGGATTTCAATTCGAAGGCATATGAGATCTATCGTAGATGGTATGTTGATGGCAAATTATTTTATTACATTGCAATTGATGAAAAAAATCCAAAAGATGGAATACAGGAATTAATTCCTCTTGATCCCTTAAAAACCAAAAAAATAAAAAATATAGAAAAACAGCCAGCAAATCTGGAAACTGGTATGGTTTCTTTAATTAAAAACATTGAAGAATTTTATCTATATTCTAATATTGATAAAGATTCTTATTTGACGACACCTCAACAGGGAATCAAAATTTCAAAAGATGCAATTGCATATGTTCACTCTGGTATTATTGATTTAAATACAAAACGAATTATAGGTTATCTCCACAAAGCAATTCGTCCAGTAAACATGCTTCGGCAGCTTGAAGATGCTCTTATGGTATACCGTGTGGCTCGCGCTCCGGAAAGAAGGGCTTTTTACGTTGACGTAGGTCAGCTTCCAAAGCAAAAAGCAGAACAATATCTGAGAGACATGATGTCTCGTTTCAGAAACAAGATTGTTTACAATCAATCAACAGGAGAAATTAAAGATGATAAAAATCATTTATCGATTCTTGAGGATTATTGGATTCCCCGTAGAGAAGGCTCCCGTGGCACAGAAATCTCAGTGCTGCCGGGGGGCCAAGCAATGTCGCAAATCGAAGACGTTGAATACTTCAAAAAGAAATTGTACGCGGCGCTGAACGTACCCATTAGCAGATTGGATTCTAATAGCGGTTTTAACATGGGTCGTACAACAGAAATCAGCCGCGAAGAAATAAAATTCTTTAAATTTATTGAACGTCTTAGACATCAATTCAGTCAGCTATTTTTACATCTTTTGAGAGTTGAACTTTTACTTTCAGGCACTGTGACAGAGGACGATTGGAATTCTATAAAATATTATTTCCAATTCAAATTCAATACAGATAATTATTTCTGGGATCTAAAAGAGGCAGAAATTCTTTCAGAACGTCTAAAAATGGCTGGTGCTGCAGAATCCTTTGTAGGCAAATATTTCTCACAAAAATTTATTCAACAAAGAATAATGAATTTTTCAGACGAAGAACTTATTAAAATACAAAATGAAATTCGTGATGAGCAATTAAAAGCTCAAGCAGAACAAGCAATGATGGCTCAACAGCAACCTATGGAGGCTTTGCCCCCTCCAGAAGAAGGAGCCCAGCAATGATGAGCCCACAAAGAGTCCATAAATTAATTGAAAATTTAATGGAAGGGGAAGAGGATCTATTTGTATCTGGGTTAGAACAAGAATTAGATACTAGAAAACAGGATCTTTGCAAAAATTTATCAATTAAAATATTTGAAAATTTGACTAACTATGCAAGCTCAAAGATAATTGAGGAAAATAAAGATATTCAAAAATTAATTACCCTTTTAAACGAAAGTCAAAGAAATAAAAAGGTAAAAATTGAATTTAAAAATGCTTCGATTATAAATATTTCGGAGTCAGAAATACAACCTCTAAGGCTTTTATTTGATCAATTAAATGATAAAAATAAAAAGCATTTAGCTGAAAATATTTTTGCGACTCCAAGTTTTTTTAAAGAGACACTAAAGTTTGCCAAAACAATTAAAGGATTACTTACATGACCGATAAAATTGCATTAATTGAATCAATCGTAAACGAAAATGCTGTTGATTTTCGTCAGATTGTAAACAAGGTTCTTCTTGAGAAACTTGCTACCCGTCTAGATTCGGAATATAAGAATACTGCTTCGCAGATGTTTAATCTTGCTGAGGCAGAAAAACAGGAAACCGAAGAAGAAGTAGAAGGTGAAACAGAAGAAGAAACAGAACAGCCCGAGGGTTCCGAAGAGACTCCAGAGGCTTCAAAAACAGGTGGCGATAAAGTAAGACATAGTTACGGAGCATATTGACCATGAAACTTATCACCGAATTAGTAGAAGAAGTAAAATATATCAAAGAGGACAATGAAAACGGTGGTAAGGATTATTACATTGAAGGAGTATTCCTTCAGAGCGAAGTAAAAAATCGTAACGGTCGTGTATATCCAACACCAACTCTTATTAAAGAATGCCGTCGCTATATTAAAGAATATGTCGATAAAGGAAGAGCTTTGGGTGAACTGAATCACCCAACAGGTCCCACTGTAAACTTGGATAGAGTTTCGCACATGGTAAAAACGCTGAATGAATCTGGCAAAGATATTATCGGTCGTGCCAAGATTTTGAGCACTCCAATGGGCGATATTGTTAAAAATTTAATTAACGAAGGTGCAAATCTTGGTGTTTCAAGCAGAGGCATGGGATCATTGAAGCCAAGAAATGGTTATCAGGAAGTTCAGGAAGATTTTATGCTTGCTGCGATTGACATAGTTGCCGATCCATCCGCTCCAAATGCTTTCGTTAATGGCATTATGGAAGGAAAGGAATGGGTTTGGGATAATGGTATTTTAAAAGCAAGAGATATTCAAAATTATCATAGCATTATCAAGAAAAGTTCCAGTAGAAAATTAGAAGAAAACATGATGAAAGTTTTCAAGCATTTTCTTAGAAGTATATGAGATATTCCTCAGAAAAAATGTTATCTTATATTGCTGAAGCTGGATTTGGTTCTGGTTCAGATACATCTTCCCCAGGAAAAACACCTGGCGTTTTTGGCCCACCAGATCCACCATTTGATCCTTTTGAAAAAGTAAAAACAAGAAACAGTTCGACTTATTCAACCCAACAACCAAAAGGAGCTTCAAAGCCAACAAAAGCTTTAGTCGATAGAAGTTTAATGGGCGATGACCCCTCTCTTGGGGCCGAGGATATTGAAGGAGCTGCCCAATTAGCTACCATTCCCATTAGGGCCAGATTGGGTCTTAGAGGAATTTTTGGAGCATTAGGAAAGCCAATTACCGATATTGCAACCTCAGCACAGCAAGCAGAAGATTTAGTTGCAGCACAGCAAACAGCCGTAAGAAATATGGCAAATGTAAATAATTACTATAGAAATTTGGGTGTTGCAAAAGCCCCCTCAATGGGAAAACAAGATCTTTCAAGTATGTTACAAAGTATATTCAATCTATTACCTACTGGCGGAAGACCAGCTAGACCTTAAAATTCAGAATAAAATTAAACTAAATAATAAAGCATAAAGGACCTCAAATGAGCGACAAACTGACACAAGAATACCTAATGAGCATTATAAAGGAAAATGTAGGAAATCCAGTACACGATGTAATGGGTAAAGGATCAATGGCTGTTAATGGAGCAGTTCCCATGATTCCTCAGCCTGTTGCTCAACCAGGAACCGCACAAGCAAACCAAGCCACTCTTGCACCAAGAGGAATGGCCATGCAAACCACTGCACCAGTTGCAATGACTCAACAAAATGAAGAAGAATCTGAGGATTCTTATGAAGAAGAAGAGGAAGAAGAAATGAAAGAAGCCGTAGAATTTGAACAAAGCCTTCGTTCACTATTAGGTGAAGTTGAGCTTTCGGAAGAATTTTTTATACAAGTCAAGACTCTGTTCGAAGCAGCTGTTGACCAAAAACTAAAGGCTGTTGCCGAAGAAATCGCCCCAACCCTTCAAGAGGAATTTGAATCTAAGCTCGGTGAAGTAACAATGACCCTCACCGAAAAGATCGATGATTATCTTGATTATGTTGTAGAGGAATGGATGCAAGACAACAAGCTTGCAGTTGAGACAGGAATCAAAGGTACATTGGCAGAAAACTTCATTGTAGGTCTAAAGAAACTCTTTGAGATGCATTATATTGATGTTCCTGCCGAGAAGTACAATGTACTTGATGGTCTTTATGAACAAGCTGGTCATTTGCAAAATGATCTAAATGAAACCCTTCGCGAAAACATTGAACTCAAGAAGCAACTTTTAATCACTGAATGCGCTGGAATCTTTGTTGCTGAAACAAAGGATCTTGCGGATACCCAAATTGAAAAATTAGCTTCTTTGATTGAGAATATTGAATTCTCAACCGCAGAAGAATACAAAACAAAACTAATGACACTAAAGGAACATTACCTTGGGTCAAAAGTCGCAGTTCCAGAACAGCCAGATCCGGAATTGACATTCAGCAAGCCTGCAAACGTTCAAACAACTCTAGTAGAGAGCTACGCAAGCAGCTTGTCACGTCTGGCTAAGAAACTTTAAAATTTACTAAATAATTTCAACACACACAGGAGATATACTCAAAAATGAGCTTTAAAGAAGAAACCCCATATGACATTCTAACCGAAAAGTGGAGCCCCGTGCTTAACCACGATGCTCTTCCTTCAATCGGAGACGAATGGAAGAAAAAAGTTACCGCTGTCCTTCTTGAGAACCAAGAACAGGCCATGCGCGATCAGTACCTCACCGAGCAAATGGGAGTCGGAAATGACATTTCCACCCCAGTAGCATCAACAGCACAGGGCGGTCTACGTGGCTATGATCCAATTCTCATCAGCCTCGTCCGTCGTGCAATGCCAAATCTAATGGCTTATGACATTTGCGGCGTTCAACCAATGACCGCCCCAACTGGTCTAATCTTTGCCATGCGCTCCAAGTATGCTTCAGACTCTCCAACAGGAGTTTCCAACGAAGCAATGTTCCAGGAGCCAGATCCTCGCTTCTCGGGTGCTAGCGGTGCTACTACAGGCTTTGTTGCTGCAGGCGGAACATCACCATCTTTAATTGGTGTAAACCCATACGGCGCAACAGCCAATGATTTCCGCAATGCAAAGAATGCAACTGCATTTGCTAGCATGCGTGCAATGCTTACTTCTACTGGTGAAAGCCTTAAGTTTGATCCAGCTAGCGGTGATAATGCTATGCAAAAGATGTCTTTCACCATCGATCGCGTAGCAGTACAAGCAAGAACCCGTGCATTGGCAGCAGGATACACAGTCGAACTCGCTCAAGACCTCAAGGCTGTTCACGGTCTAGACGCAGAGGCTGAACTTGCCAACCTCCTCAGCACTGAAATTCTTGCTGAAATCAACCGTGAAGTCGTTCGTACCATCTATTATGTTGCTCGCGATGGTTCACAACAAAGCGACATCACCAATCTCGGAACATACAACCTAGATCTTGATTCAGACGGTCGTTGGTCTGCTGAAAGATTCCGCGGTCTAGTATTCCAGATTGAGCGTGAGTGCAATGCCATTTCCAAGGAAACTCGTCGTGGTAAGGGTAACTTTGTCGTCGTATCAAGCGACGTTGCCAGTGCCCTAGCCATGTCAGGCTTCCTCAATCTCTCACCCGCCATCAACACACAGCTTCAAGTTGATGACACCGGAAGCACCTTTGCTGGTTTGTTGAACGGCAAGCTCCGCGTATACATCGATCCATATGCACAATTGGGTGTAAACTTCATGTGCGTTGGATATAAGGGAGAATCACCATATGACGCAGGAATTTTCTACTGCCCATACGTTCCTCTCCAGATGATGAGAGCTATTGATCCAAGCACCTTCCAGCCCCGTGTTGCCTTCAAGACTCGTTACGGTATGGTAGCAAATCCATACGTATTGAATTCTGCTGGCCTACCTTATGGTGAAGAGTTTAGCACTCAGATTGGTGCTAACCAATATTACCGTTTGACCCGCGTAATGGGATTACACGGTAACACCTACGGCGCTTGATAAGTAGTTAAGTTCAATAAAAAAACCCTCGGGACGAATCCCGAGGGTTTTTCATTTATAGATATAAAAAAATTAAAAAGAATAATAGGCGTAATTAAATACAACCCGACACTTTACTGGTGTTGGGTCATTTATATCTGCCTTAAATGACAATCCACCAAGATCTACGGGAATCACATAATAAAATGTTATTTGTCCCCCTGGTATTGGGCAAAATTTTGGAGATAATGGTGTTAAATACGCTGTAGCTGACCAACTTTGATAAGGTGTTCCGCTAATATCGTCACTTATATTTCCAATTTGTTTCATCCAAGTATAAACGCTTTTCCAGTTTTCCATATTTCCATCGACTAAAAATTCAATAGCCAATGGATCAAAGTTAAATGTGTTCGTGGCCACAGGAATTTGAACACCCAATTTGGTAGGCTGTGGCTGAACGCTAAGTTTTACGCCCGGAAGTCCAGTTGCTTGGCAAAATAGCTCAAGTTTATCGCTTCCACGATCAATAGTGAACTTGAAGGCGTTTGTTAATATAGGTGTGATATTAGTCATTTGATATAATCTTCAGGATTGTCAGACCAACTTTGTGGATCAGATGCTTCCATTTCTGGATTATACGGCATCTTTAATTCTTCTTTTTTATATTTTTTCTTTTTCTTTTTTGGCACTTCTACTTCTTTTTCCCATTCTTTTTCTATTTCTTCATCTGGCTCCTCAACATCTTCGATATCATTTATATGTTCTTCATATATTTCTTCCAAAAAATTAACAAATTCTGGATCTGAAAATAGACTCCAAGCAACTTCTTCGGGAGTATTATCTTCTTCAATAGTACCAGTAATCATTTTATTTTCAATACCGTTCATAAAATTCATATAAGAAGAATACATTTTGTTTATTTCATCTGATGGATTTGCAATATATAAAATATATTGTTTTAAAATAGTAATTGATTTTGCATCAATATTTCCAAGATAAGATGTTAATCTAATGCATTCAATTACAGCACCTTCAGATGTTGCTGTTGTATATGTTATAATTTTTGCAGGATTTATTAATGATACTTCTCCTTCAAATTCGTTGACAGAAGAAATAATTTCTTCCCCAGTACTAAGTTTAACTACTCGGATAGGCAATGAAGCTTCAGAATTATTTTCTTCCATGCTTCCTCCTTATTAATATTTATCCGAATGCGTTTTTATATTTTTATTTTGAAGGCTTTGTAATCAAATTTTTCCTTTTGATATATCTTTGCTCTATGTTCAAAATGCTTTAGCACATGATTTTTGTAACTCTTCCAAGACAAATCATCTACTATATCATATACTTTCAAATTTTGTTTTCTTGCAGATGTTCTCAATCCACGACCAATGCTTTGCAGAAGTCTAATGACTGATTTAGTAGGAGATGCAAAGATAATATTATCAAGATGTACAATGTTGATCCCGGTGCTCGTTGTGCCAAATGAGGCAACAAGAATTGCGTTCTTTTCCTTGTCAATGATTTTTCGAATAGTTTCTCTATTTTCGGCATCAGTCTTACCCGAAATGAAATAAACCTTCTTATCTGGATGTTGTGCTTGTATGAGATCATAAAGTGGCTTTCCGTGCTTCTCTACGTAATTGAAAAGCACCAATGTGTTTCCATTCATTTCACCACACAATTTGGCAATAAATTCATTTCTTTTTGAATTTTCCACCAAATAACTCATTTCTTCTTGATATTTTAATTTTTTGACTCTATTTCGGGATGCGTCATCATAGTCCAACATAATGCAGTCAATGGCAAGCTTTGCCAGCACTCCTTGGCCTATCAGCCCCTTGGTGGTTATAAACTGAATGGAGGGCCCTAGCGTGCCCTCTATTGAGAGTTTATGCGCCAAGGTCTGGTCCAGGGTTCCCGTTGTGCCAAGCCTAAACCAGGCATTTGTCAATTTTTTGCCAATATTCACCAAAGAGTCAGCTTTTACCAAATGGCATTCGTCAAAAATTACTGCATCAAATTGCTGAAACCATTCTTTTGGAAGTTTGTATACAGATTGCCATGTGGATATTACCAATGGTTTATTTGAATTTTTTTCTTTTCCAGCAGTAATCTTGTGTAAAAATTTGGAATTAGACCAAGATTTGTCATTTTTTGAATAATCAAAAAAGTCGGCTTCCATCTGCTGCACTAGACCTACAGTTGGAACAAGTAATAATACTTTTTTAGGTGCTTCCACAAAATATCTTAAAAGATATCGAATTAAAATATAAATGATCAAAGATTTTCCACTTCCGGTTGGTGAAACTATAACTGTTCTATTTGTGTTTAAAGCATGCTGTATAGCACGCTTTTGATGGTCATGTGGTGTTATCGATTGTTTTTTTACTGTAAGATTTAATGTTTTTATGAAAGCATCAATCTCATGATCTGTAAGAGATATATTTTTTGTATCTTTCTCATCAAACAAAAGATAATAATTTCTTTCTTCACAAAATTTTTGAAGATATGTTTTTAATCCTCTAGGGAGTGTGGATGAATTAATTTCATAAAGTTTTATCTTGCCATCCCATACACGCGACTTATATAAAGGCATGTATTCTGCACCTGGAACTTTAAAAGAAAAATAAGAACGAAGTTCTCGTTTTACTGATTCTTCGCAATCAATTTTGTATTTTGTTTGATCCT